>RCNJ01000018.1_pt1 | contig 193861 bp, 174 predicted proteins | sample 2041171 | NCBI WGS metagenome assembly RCNJ01 (sample SAMN09708213, study PRJNA481090) | feces metagenome | biome: feces | host: Pygoscelis adeliae | place: Antarctica: Rookery Lake | collected 2010-03-01 | reverse complement strand
AATTTCGAGGAGGAATTGTAAAAGCAGCACACAGTTACGGGGGGAATGCAAAAGTGGGCCGTACGGAAACATGTTTCCACCCACTGTAACTTGCTACTCTCGACTTCGCTGCGGGGCGGCTACATCGGTAGCTTGCCCCTCAGTGCTAACCCCGCTGGAATCCCCAAAACCCAGAAGAGAAAGCGAGAATCAAAACCGGTCCCCAACTCATCTTGCGCTACAAGGTTCTGCTAACGGAATGCGACTCTACGTCAATTCCTAAGGCTCCATGGCGTAAGCGTGTCCTGTGAGAGGGCTGGCAGGTGGCAACCCTATGCCCCAACCGTCAATCGAGGGGGGTTCGGTGGGTGATGAGAATCCTATATAATCCTCGAAAATACCGTCACAACAACGCTAAAATTATTAGCCAAGCATATCCGTGAAGGGCTTCAACGACTCAAACTTATTTATTTTAATATTTTCAGTGACCTCTGCGAATCGTTGTTGATTAAGAACGATTCGAAGTGTTCGCTGAAACCGCCTCGAATCTGGTTAAATCCCCTACAGTTTAGATGGCGGCGCTGCCACGTTTCACATCGTGGGTCTTGCCTGTCACCGGATCCATGGAAATCTTCCATTGGTCATCTAGAAGGACCATTCCGCGTCTTCGGTCCTATCACAGGCCTGCTGATGTAGCTGATGGAGGCAAGCCACTCTTGAAATATCCATCCTTCAACATACTGTAGGTCTGTCACCTAAGCACGCTACTCGTAGCTTGATTGATTAGGCGACGGCTAAATACTGCCTAGCACTGGCGCAATATTACTCTATTTTCATGTCTTCCCTGATAGGCTGAGTAGCCAGTCATGGGTGCTAGCCGCAACCACTCTGTGCATCGGGACCGTGTTGAGCACTGTTTACTGGGAGAAGATTCACTCAGGCGAAGCTCAGGCTCCGGAACTCGAGCTGTAGGACCAATGCTACCGACGTCGTCACGATCTCGAGATCAGCAATCCCTTCGTAGAGCGCGGCGGGATTAGTAAACTTCGAGTTGAGGTCATATGGCCGGAAGGAGCACGGAGCAGCACAGATTCAGGCACAACCAGCGATGTCGGTGTCTCCAGCCACCATCTCGGCTTGCATTCCGAGGATGCTACTGTACTTGATCTTCCTACTTCTCGTACATCCATTCGTAGCCTATTCCATTCATATCGAAGGATTACCCGTTTTATGCCCACAGCAATGATCGCCAGGGGATCTAGGCCTCGGCTGGAAATTCGTTTGGAGTCAGAGGAGCTTCCAGAAGTAGAACCTGCAGGTCACCTTAGTGTTTAGCAAGAGTGGGTTTCAGAACCCGCAAAAACATGAGCGAGCAGACCATGGCAGTTACTGATCGTAGCAAGTCGAAGGACACAGGAATTGAGCCATACACGACCAGTATTTAAAGGCCTTTTTCTGTCTGGCCGGATATACAAAAAATGTAAACCCTGGTAAGCCGCCCGCCTAACTGCAATATGTATCGGCACTCGTTGAGAATAATTGCAGCGAAAAATACGAGTAATAAATATTCTCTTGGAAAGGCCGACGTCTTGGCTAGCAAGCAATAAGTCGCAGAAACGGGGCACCATGCTCCTTTTTGACAACGGTTCAGAGTACGCCTTTCGAGACTTCGCCAGTGAGAGAGTTGCCGGACTCAGCACACGCTCTCCCACACTTGTCAGCAGCTTCAAATGCTTCGACCACAGCCATACAGCTGATGAATAGACTTCATGTTGGTCCAGACACCCTACACCCATTAATCTCAGAGGCTGCTTGCCAGTCTCTAGAACGCCTTGCAAGTTGCTCCAGCGGGATTCCGAGTTCTTCGTCCGAGAGGCATCGTGTCTGTTTATCGTGAGCTACTCTAGTACCGCTCATGTAGCTACTCAAATTTCATGACGGTGAATATCAGAAAAGCATGAGGATGGGCGACGTCGGCAGCTTATCCGATGTTGGAATACACAGCGGCCAAGAATTCCATAGTGTTGTGCGCTATAAACTAGTTGCGTCAACACCACTCGTAACCTACTCATACCATCATACTGCTGTAGTACGTATAATACTTTATTATGAAGCCCCGCCTCGAGTTAACGGCTAAGTAGGGATCGACGCAGCTATGAATTTTGACGTATAGATTGGCTTGATACCCGTATTTGTCAACTGGAAATGTACAGTCGGGCCTGGATATATGATTTGGCGCAAGCGGTTCACCGATGAGCAACGAGTGCTTCACGCAAGCACTATAACAAGCTAAAGCATGAAAGTGTATCACAAATTCAAGCGCATCTCATGAAATGGTTCGAGATACAATACCAAATCCCTATCAACCAATCTCAAGTCAGCAAGTTCTGCAGCGACAAATACAAACACCTGGATTCACCATTTACCCGTGAATTCGCTTCTCGATAACGCTCTGCACACAAAGCTTGAAGGATTCCTAAATTCATGGTAAATTGCGGCCAATTCGGCTGGATACCGGTTACCGATAATATCTTGAAGCAAAAAGCAACCCGCTTCTTCCCAGAACTCCATCCCGGAGTGAATCCACCTTCATTTTCCAATGGATGGTTAGATGGACTCAAGTAACGGCATGCTATAAAGTGGCACCATAAACACGAAGAAGATGCAGATGAAGACATGGCTGGAAGTAGTGGATCCATGCAAAAAATCAGAGAAATCACAACCAATTACGACTGGAATGAGATCTATAACATGGATGAAACTGGGCTATACTGGAAGATGATGCCTGATAAGACTCTTGGATCCGAGTAATTGGCAGGTGTAAAAAAAGGCAAAACACTCATCTCGGCTGCTGTTACCTGCAACGGAGCCGGTACCCTCAAACCACCGTTGTGGGTGGTTGGCAAGGCAAAAACACCAGTCGCAATGAGAGGAATTGATGTGGATTCACTTGGACCCATATAGAAGCACAACCAAAAGGCGTCGATGACATTTGCCATTATGCGTGAGTGCTTGCTATGGTTCTACACCTGGGTACGGCATAATTATGGAACCAAGAAGGTTCTGCCGCTAATGGATAACTTCTCCGGCCACACCAAGGCAGTGAATTCACAGCTAGCCAAAGACCATTTCATCTTCTGATCCATTGAAATCTGACGCTTCCAGTCAATACTACGAGTAGATACCAACCCTGCCACCAGCGTATCATTGCCAACTTCAAGACGCTTTATATGGCTTTTGGATGGAGTATCTAATAAATGGAAGGAGAGAACGGTAGGCAAACCATGAACGTGCTTAAAGCGGTACGATGGTTGGTGGAAGTTTGGAGCATAAACATGAACGACACCACTTATCGCCAACTGTTTCAGCAATTCCACTGTCAAATTCGAGGGAAACACAGGTGGATCCACCCAGCAACATCTAGACGCCAGCACTGCCATCACTAGTGGAATTATAGCCATAGCTGATGGTATTGAGCGGTTGCAACAAGCTGGCATCATCCGAGATGTTATGGATATCAACCGGTCCCTGAGTCCACAAGAAGAAAACCAGCAGGTGGAGATTGCCGTCTTCCAAGAACGCCTGCCACAAGAGTTTCAGGAAGGATCAGAACTGGAATCGGATGAAGTAGTCGATTCACAGCCGGTTGTTTCAAAAGTGGAAGCGTTACTGAGCCTAGAAACGGTACTGACTGGTGGGAACAAAATTGTAAAGTGCCAAAGACCACTGACACAATGTGGATCCAGAAGCAAATTAGCACGTTGACGAGTCTTCGGCGTCAAGAAAATGCACAAGCGCCTCATGGCCGGTTGGATTCATGAGTTAGGCTTAGGTTCGTAGCGAAAATTTTATCTTTCTATTCTCGCCCGGTTGTAGGAATACCCACCTGCCCTTAGGAATGTGAAGCCAGATTTAAAGTGAATTCAAATATCCAGGTCCGACTGTATACAGTCGAACTTCACATAATTGTGGATTCCAACGCGCAAAGCGAGCATAAACTCTCTGCAGATCCATCCGCGCCTCAATCGGACTTCAAGTATGAGTGTAGGGTGAAGTCTCAGTGAAGTCGTGGTGAGTTCAGTGGATGTAAGTTGATTCTGGCATTCTGGGGGCCTTAAGTAACCACTATCGAAGCGAAATTTCAGGCTGCTATCCCAGTAAAAACACAAGCTTCGAATGTAGCCGCCAGGTTTGTATCACATAGCCTTAACATTCTGTTTGGCCGAGTACAGTAAATGGTAGCGATACGCACAGTAATCATTCACCGCTCTTGTCTTTCATTTGTGTATATATGGCGTTCGACAACGTGATGGAATGCCATTGGTTGTCTGAGCATGCCTACACCCAGAGGTTATGTGGCCCGCACGTGATCTCGCGCGGTTTTCGCGTGCGTGCTGGGGGCCTCTTTGTCATTGGCCGCGTTCCTCCCAAAGTAGCCAACGACACCACGCGCTTACCTTCTCCTAAAGAAGAGCTGTACCTCCATACCATGAGATTTTGTTCACACGGCAAATAACGGCGACCATGGCGCAATTGAATCGCCACACCCGCCGCCGAGGAGATGTATTCAAATCAGTCTTTATTCATCGTCATTCCTATGCGTTTTCAGATCCTTCCTTTGTGTACTCTGCTCCAACAGCAGCTGCAACCCCGGTAACAACGTTTTCTGCACCTGGAGAATTGATAGGCGGCAACGAAGCCAACCCCAGCAAGGTTCTCACGAATCTACACGATTTTGACAATCTTGAACCTCCTGTTGGAGAATGGACTGAGAACAGGCCGGCGGAGCACCAGGTGATCTGGGATAGGTCATGGCATGTTGTTACCAACACTTTGTTGCCAGCCAATTTCCCCTTTATCCCATACGGCCTGGAGCCCCAAGACGCCCGAGCGAAGCGGACTCAGAGACCGCGAAACTTCCTCTTGGCATTGGATAACGTATTAAACTCTCAAAGTCGCTTACCAGCGCTCGGCCATAGAGAAGACCTAGTTACATGGCTCCTTCAACACACAAGGGCCCACTTCATGAGTTTCGTGCGGCCCTTTCTGGCCAAGGTAGCGCGAGACCAAACTGGAGAAGTTCTGCTACGGATGACATTCCAGGCCTTGGAGCGCGCCGATGAGTTATATCAGGGAATTTGTGTTGAAATACTGGATAATCTGGATCGTCAGAGCAACAGCCGCGGCAGGGCTTTCTTTGAGAGGCGCCGTGTTGACTTCCACACTCTTGCCAGAAGCGCGGTACCGGATACTACATGGAACATGACAGAATGGTATTTGGCTCAGTCCATAAATACTGTGCTCTCGATTTCATTGAGGTCGGAGGCAGGGGACAAGTTTTCGAGCGAGACCGAGCAGGAAAGGGCCAGGGAAGACCTCTTAAACTTCGTAGGAATGGTCGCTAGGTCAGGGTTAGCAGGGGAGAGATTTCTTGCCATGGTAGCAGATCTTATGAATTCATCAATGTCAGCCTACGTGCAGGGCGCATTTTCTCATAGCTGGAATGCGAGACCGACACTGGCCGATGCCTCGAAGCCTGCGGATAGGAGGTTATCACGACATATGCGCAATTCACTTGCCGGAAATACCTCAATCCTTGGAGATGAGGAGCTTGTACCGCGGGGGGTGAACCACACTCAAGCATCTCGGTGCGTTCAAGATTTGTGCTCCTGGACTGAAGAGAAATACGCACGCCTCGCAATTGAGATTCTAAACGCTACGGACTCTGACGATGTCTCTTATGCGGACCTCCAGAACTGGAAGGAGATGTGTATTGGGCGCTTGGCTGAACTGCGAACATCGGAGCTTTTCGATATTGTTGTCAACTGGCCGAACAGCCAGGGCGCTCTTGATGATCTCAAAACCGCTATCACGACGCCCAAGGATCGTTTACTTCTCACAGACACTTTTACATATCAGCTTAAACAACGCTTACTTCATCCTGGAGCAACAACACTGGAGATTTTGCGAGTGTACATTTCGATGATCAGGTCTTTTCATGCGCTGGATCACTCCAAGGTTCTTTTAGATCGTGTCGCGTTCCCTTTGCAGGTTTACCTGTGTTCTCGCGAGGACACAGCAAGAGTCATCATTACGGGACTTCTTGCCGACAGTGAGGACGAAGATGGCAATGAGATTAGCTTCGATCCAGATAGACTAGTTGAGCTTGCAGTTCTACTTCATAAAGGTTCTGACGCCGAAACAGGTCCGGATGACGAGGTGGACTGGAGCGATATGACTTGGGTCCCAGATCCAGTCGACGCCGGGCCAGGCTACAAACGCAGCAAAACAGTTGATGTAATTGGCACACTGATCAACGTGCTGGGATCACGAGAGGTTTTCAGTAAAGAGTTCCAAAAAATTCTAGGAGAGAATTTGCTCAAGAACATTGATAATTTCGCCAACGAGGTAGGCACTGAACGCCCCTATTATGGACAATCATGCTTACTATGTCGAAGGCTAGAGTACTGCACCTTCTTAAATCCAAGCTAGGCGAAGACGAACTTCAGAGTCATGAGGTAATGCTTAAAGACATCCACGACTCGTTCCGTCTAGACGACATAATTGTGCAGGAGCAAGGGCTTGACCAAATTTCGCCAAACGACGAAGGACCTCCTGCAATACACACCAAAATGCTATCTCGCTTTTTTTGGCCTCAACTGAAAGACGACGAGTACAAAGTCCCGGACATTGTTGCCCACCAGCTACATCGCTACGAGGTGGGGTTTGAGAAAGTCAAAGCCACCAGAAAACTCACTTGGCTTCATGCACTTGGTCAAGCTACCATTGAGCTCGACCTCAAAGACCGGACAATGTACGAAGAGTGCCATACATACCAAGCAACAGTCATTTATGCTTTCCACAGCGAAGATGAGAACAAATCAGTAACACGGACATTCGACGAGCTTTATATGATGCTTCAGATGGATGAAGATATGTTGGGGGCCGCACTTCGTTTCTGGATCAAGAAATGGGTTATTTCCCATGACGGAGCTGGCAACTATACTGTGCTAGAAGTATTGGACGCCGAACAACGAGAAAGGGCGCAAGCGGGGCCAACAGAAGGTGGTGCCACGGGAACGAATGAGGAGGTCGTCAAAGAGACCAAACTGAGCGCTGCCGAGGAATCGCTACATTGGTCGTTCGTGGAGGGAATGCTAAAGAACAGTGCTGCTCAGATGCCGGTCTCGCAGATCCGCATGATGATGGCAATGCTGATACCGGACTTTGCGTTCGATGAACACGAGTTGGTGGATTGGCTTAACGGCAAGGTCGAGAGTGGTGACTTGGAGCTCGTGGCTGGGAAGTACAGGCTGGGCAAAAAGTAGGCGATGTTAGGCCGAAAATTTCACCATTACCTAGCATGATATACCCAATAGAGATAGGTTAGTTTTTCTTCAGATCATTTTCACGCAGTGCCACGCAATTCTGCACAAACTTAATTCGGCCTGCCATTCTCAGATGAGGAAGCGTAATTGTTATATGCCTCAAGTCGAAGTTCCAGTAAAAGCAACCACTCTTCAACGCCTGTACACCACGCCATAGCAGCCAGGATTGTACACTTTCTAGGAAGCGCCAGAAACCTCAGTCGGAGAACGAAAAACGCACGTGATACCATATGTTAAGGTTTTCTGGGTGCCAGCAAACTGGCCTGCGTGGTGATGTCTTGAGGAAGAACGAAGATGCATAAAGTCGAGCAGTAGTGCAAAGGGGGAAATGAAAACAAAGACATCCAATCACTCTTTCACGCCTCGGTTGTACCAGGTCCTGAATGCAAGCTTGTTATCCTCTCAGGCATAAAAAGAGTGGCTTCTATTGCGTGAAGGAAACTATAACGACGGCGACTAGTTGACCGTCTGAAAGAGGTGGCGGATCAGCGTCAAAGTTAAGTCTACTTGGGTCCGACCTGCATATAAGCGCATCCCCTTTCAAAGAAGCCATTCGCAATACTCATAATCTCATAAGCTCATCTTGGCTTTTGAAGAGAAACTCATTCCTCGAAGTGCGCCAAGCTCGTGGCGCCTAGCCTGTCCAGTCCCACTGGTGGCATGCAACAGGTTCGGAGTTCGTCCATTGCTTTCAAAGTATACTCCTAGACAGTACTTCAGCAGAACAACGATGTCGTTGTGGTCGACAATGGAAGCAGACGGTTATGCGGAGGTGTATGTGCTTCCTCCGCGTACAACCTTATCCCCCTACACAAGCTGTAAGAGTGCAAGTAATTTCCACCAACTTTAGCACCCTTGTCACTTCAACCGCGGGGTTACCGTTTGCCGTACTTGTCGCCCTTATCGCTCTTATCGCCCTTATCGTTGCTGCCTGGCCACTAACGCAACCAGGCTCGGGAAGCAGTCAATCCTAAACCGGCTTAGGGGCCTGTTCTCTCGAGTTCTCCCAAATAGCTGTAAATGAACAAGTCGAGCCTCATCATTCTCACGCTGGCAACTCAAAATCCACCGACCAACTTTCCACCACGACCATATCAGTTCTGAAAATCGTCGCCAAGCTATGAGTCGAGGCGGTAAACTTGCACCGGAAGTCAATCGGTACGTGATGGGCTGATACCCTCTTTATAGCCGACCTCGAATGCGCCCCCATGGGAACAGGTTACGTGATGTGAGTGTACGCTAACGACAGACCAGAGCTTTGTTCGTGAAGAACCTGAGGTACGAAGAGCGAAGTCCAAACCCATAATACATCTACGACCTATCGAGCTGAAGATATATACTCAAGTATGGCAATGCTAACGCGGCGTCAGCTACAACGTAACTCCAGAGGAACTCTTTGACCTCTTTGGAAAGTTTGGACCGATCCGGTATGCAATCAGATCAAAGGATATAGTCTGCCAGTCCACTAATGAGGTGTAAAGCCAAGTCCGCCAGGGTATCGCAAACAACACCAAGGGCACTGCCTTTGTCGTTTTCGAAGATGTCATGGATGCGAAGCAAGCCTGCGACAAACTCCACGGCTTCAACTTTCAAAATCGCTATCTAGTTGGTATGGCATGAAACTCTTAGTCGGTGGGTTATACGCTAATGAAAGCGCCAGTCTTATACCACCAGCCAGATAAGATGAAGTCAAAAGAGGACTTGGACGCCCGCAAGGAGAACTTAGAACAGCTTAAACGCCAGCACGGTATCGAGTAACAAATAGACGGCCGGTGGAGTATGACGCGCCTACGAAAACGATATGGGTCTCTGCAGGCCTGTTACGTTTGACTCAACTCAATAATATTGACGACAACGACCGAGGGAAGGCTCAAGGCGCGGGTTTCAAATGGCGTACTTCTTTCTTTACTTTTATGCGTGGCGGCTTGCGGGATACGGATTAGGCGTTGATAGGTTGTTGTTTCTCCAACAGGGGCTCTGCCAAATCGGCATGAGCATGGACAGAATGATTATGAACTGAAGAAAGCAGTTGCTGAGACCATAAGTAGATCATCAATCAAACGGTCTAGCCTTTAAGGTCTCCAGAAGCATCAAGTATATAATCTCTAGTGACCGCTTCGCGCCAAACTTATGTCGGCGATAGCGGCAGCTGCGGTCTCAATGTCGACGAGAAGCCTGGCATCTGGCCCAATTCAGCACACTGAGCACTTGAAGGCATCCTTCGAGAGAAACTCCGATCAGTGCGCTTTCGGAAGTCAGACTTGCCTTGAGAACGTCTATAGAGGATAAGACCTTGAGACAGATCGTCCCGTGGCGTTCCACATGACCAGTATCAGTATGGAAATTACACCAAAGCACGCTCTTCCAAGTATCATCAGCTATGCCACCGTTCTTTGTTTAATGAACGACGATAAACATATTATTGGCATGGCAAGACTATATTGGCATTTCCTCATCTAAGCCGCCATGAACAGTGCCACTAAACTTCTGCGTCTTTACACACGACCTTTGACCTTCAAGAATGCATTCATGTTAAACGACTCAAGGCAGTTTGCCAATATTAAGAGCCGTAACCTTTCATCTATGAGTACTTTTGTGATGCTCATAAAGTGAAAAACAAAAGTTCAAATAATAGGTCGCCCACGTGTGTTGCGGTGCATGGGACCGTGAGTGGTTGACATACAGCGCTATGACACTGGTTTGAGGAAGCGTCGCGCACTACTAGTAGAGTACGCCGCGGTCCCGTCTGGATCCCCTACCTGGTGCCACGCCTCAAGGTCATGATCATGTCCTTGAGTCGGCTCAACGTCGACCCTACTGCTTCTTCTCAATCATCCCAAATGACTTTAAAGTCTGAGACAACTCATGATCCTTCATCGTAGACTGCAACAAGACATCCAATAACCAACCCTCACCGTACAAAGTACTCCTCAAAACACGACATCATAAATCGCCCCGACAGACGCTCCCCGAAGCGCTCAGAGCAGATTGAAATCTGCGAGACGCGGGACATCTGGAGGAAAACACTCTATTGCGCCGACATCGAATCTCCTCCTCGACGACAGGCCTTCATATACGCGCCAGCGACTCCGAGTTGGCGCAGGCACCTACGATCCCACGATAGCACTTTCGGCTGCATCCGTGAACGCTCACATCGCCAGCGCCAGCGCCAGCCACGCGGCATCGTTGGCATGTCACCATCAACATCTGAGGGGATAGCTATCGCGACGGCTCTTATTTCTACTTTCGCTTCATCCATCGTTTTGCCAGCAGCGGTGTCGACTCCATCGTCGTCCCCAGAAGACGTAGAATCACAATCCCGTCCGCATCATGGAAAGTGTGACATCGTGGGTTCTTTCGCAATTTTCGTCCAGATAGCGTTAGGAGGTCTAGCGCTGCTTGTGCTTGTTTTCAAGAGATGGAGAGAACGGCCGCAACGACCGGTGAAGGTCTGGGCATTTGATGTTAGCAAGCAAGTTATTGGCGGTATATTGCTACACGGCGCAAACCTGGTGATGAGTATGCTTAGCAGCGGACATTTCACGGTGGATGTCGCAGAAACGGTGCTAGCCACTGACAAGCATGAGGGCGAGAACCCGTGTAGTTTCTATTTCCTGAATCTGCTTATCGACGTAAGTCTCTTCTATCAAAGTTGGCTCCGACGAGCCATGCAGTGGGAAATAGCTAACAAGCAGCAGACAACCATTGGCATCCCTATACTTATCTTCTTCCTGCATCTCTTTACGAGGCTTTTCCTCCTTACGCCGTTCGGACAACCACCGCAGTCTATCGAGTCTGGGAAGTACGGATCTCCTCCAGAAGCCAGCTGGTGGGCCAAGCAATGTCTGGTATACTTCCTCGGTCTACTGTGCATGAAGCTTATTGTCCTCCTGATATTCGTTTTTCTGCCATGGATAAGTCGCATCGGAGACTGGGCGTTGAAGTGGACAGAGGGCAACGAGAAACTACAAGTGGGCTTTGTCATGCTCCTCTTCCCAGTGATCATGAACGCCACTCAGTACTACATTATCGACACGTTCATCAAAGGAAAGCTCGAAGGCACGGAAGGTGGGCGGTCGGACAGCGATGATGAGGACAGTGGAAGTGATTTGGAGGATGAGGCCGAAGGATTACTTGGGGACCATGAGGCCGTTGTGGTAAAGCATAAACACAAGACTAGAAGGTTGACGGGAATGGATGGCAATGCCGAGTACGATGAAGAGAGAGACTGTGCTGGATCTGGGAGCGGTGGCAGCTCCCGGTATGCTGCCGGACAGAAGCTGATGACTGAGAGCGAGGACGTTGATGAGAGCGAACTTACACGGAAATGAAGTAGAGGTAAACCATGATAGATGATGACGTTCATTTGGACGGTGGCCAAGTTTGGGCCAGTGGAAGCTGTTTGGAGGCATTTGCGTGGCGTTTGGGCGCAGGCTGCATCAAGATGGCAGACATGAGTATGAGCGGCATTCAAGCCGGCGTCAAGCAACGGAGAAAAAGCTTAGCGTTGCTATACAATGTAGCAGCGGCCTGTAGAGTGGGTTGCTCGAAACCAGCCTCTCCACTAACAAATCTTCCGAAAATTGAATCTCCCCTTTGATCTTGCTCTTACGATATTGCGCTCGTCATAAGGGCGAGAACTGGATTCCAAAGATCTCCTAAGAGTACGAGTAAGTAGACCTGAGATTACTATTGCCAATGTGAAAGCCCATGCGTCCTTAACTGATGGAAGGGAGAAACTCTCCGTTGCGAACCGGAGATGACCCCTTTTACGGAGTTAAGCTTTTAAACTCTAAAAGCCCTGGCGCAAATACTCCGAGGCTAATGCGGGTGAGAAGACTAAGCAGAGCGTGTCGTCGATCAGCAGCTTGGCAGCAAGTGTAATTTTAGATACCATTCTGCAACGCGGGGGACTACGCGAGTCAAATTCAACCTCCACCCTGGTTTTGTAAATCAAGAATTATTATTTGTGCCCGGCTTTGGCTGGATTCGTGATGCTGTGCGCTGTGCCTTGGTAGCCATAGCTTTCACAGCACAAGTGCCCCGCTTGGCTGAGAGGCCATCGCCAGCCAGCGATCTCGCATGTCTCAGGCATCATGAACAATGCGGCGCGATCTAAGACAGCATTACCTTAATTTTCCCTCGAACTGCGAACAGTCGTACGGCCGGTATCACGAGGTTAGCGTAAGCCGAGAGCGGCTATGCGACAGCTAAATGCAAAATGAACCATGCGCAACCCATTTGTACCTGCTTAACGCGTCTGAGGACTTCATGGCCAGCTCCATTGCGAGCGGACGCTGTGCGCGCGAGTACGAGCGACGACGCCTCGCGTCGCTTAGGCTTCTGTCGCTTTCGCAACTGTGGAGCTTTCATGGCTGCCCCTCGCTCGCCTATTGGGCCTCGCCTTCGCCATAGCCTCCTCCTCCTCCACCGCAGCAGCCCACTCGTCGATTCTTCCCCGTTTTGTGGTCCTTCGGTCGGGTTCATCATTCGTCGGGAGTCGGAAGTGCTTTCCACTTAAAACCCCACCGGGCCGTGGCCTTGGAGACGACACAAACACACAGCACCCCGGACCGTCCGCCAAGCCCAACATTCGTCACTCTGCAGCCCAGTTCCAAAATACTGCTTGCACACTTCTTCGGCTCTCAACCTGCCACCTTGTCTTGTCCCACTCCATGACACCTCCTCAGTCTCACCATATTAGACCGCTCGCACCGCGCGCACCACTCCTCTTGGAACAAACACAGTCTGCTGCCCGCCATTACACACACTGCTGCCACCACAAACGCAAAACACTGCCCTCAGCCCCATGTATTGATCTTGCCCCGACAATCTTGGACATTCGATTCGAAAGGCCTTTGTGCCTCGCCCCCACCCGAGACAGTAACTCCTGTCAGTGCGTCTGTTGTGAGCATCTTGGAGGAAGCGCCATACAAATCTACAACAACTATAAGCACATAACGCCGTTCATAGCTGCTGCTGCGGCGCACACCCAGGCAGTCCAAAATGTATCTGTCTAGCTTGTTCTCTTCGGACAAGAAGGAAAAGGCGCGGACTTCCACGCCAACAGAGCATCAGTTGGGCTCCGATGTGTCAAATCGTAAGTGTTCAAGACATATTTATTCGCAGTATTGCTATACCCATCATATGCACGCCATTGATAGCTTCGTCACACCCAAATGCAGTGCAACCGGTGCCGGGCTGAATGCTCATGGTTTCCCTTCGATAGATTCAGACCCCTGGATTCATAGCGTTATTGGCTTTACGACAAGTTGTCATCGGCTTAAAGCACCTAAGAAATGCCTTTTAAAGCGCTTAGACTCCCGTCAACAGTGCGAGCCTCAAGTGTGGAATAATTGAAATTATCTTTCTTTGCTGTTAACCGGTCGCCAACTTTGCAATGAGTATCACAATTACAGTCACGATGGAGGCTAATCCGTCAGCGTCTCCACGCCCCGTCTCTCGCGGCCAACGTCCTCCTTCATCTTTGGGAGGCGAAAGCACGCCGTCACCACAGGCCGGCACGCCAGAGTTCAAATCCCGAAAGCTTGTGAAGTCCCTTTCGTCCAACATGCTCAGAACCTCATCGCCATCATCTCCACGCCTGCCTCCGACGTCCACTTTCCAGGCGGAACGACCAAGCACTAGGGAAAATTCTCCAGCGACTCGAATGCGATTATCTGAGAGTCGCAGAGTAGCGTCTAGCATATTTTCAAGCACACTGAGCACGCCGTCGCCAGGAGGACCAGACATGGGAAATTCGCTTGCCCCGGAGTCGGCAGACAGAGGGCGTCTCCTGAAGAGAATGAGTTTTATGGTGAAGTCTAGGCCGCGATCCAAGGATAAATCGGGCATGTCCCATACGATGGCTAAGATGCTGGGAGATGGAGGCGAATATGACTTGACGTCTCTGCTTGCAGGCGAACGAGTGAGTTGCACCTAAATTCCAGATCTGAATTGCGCTAATTTTACAGGTGAATGAACTGTGGGAGGACTCCGAGGAGTCTGTATTCGTGTACCTCTTCACTCAAGATAACCCACCATCGTTCAAAATTCCATCTCACATAATCGATGCATCGCCCACATTGAAAGCATTGGCTTATAATAACAACACTTCTGTGGGTCAATTACAGACTCTTTCCGAACACTCTGTCGTGGAGGAGCCAAGAGATTCGCTTAGCATTGCGTCTCCCATCGAAACATCAGATGGCAACGAGATCTACTCGCCACTCGACCAAGTCGCTTATGGAAACATTCCAAACCCTCTAATTGCGCCGCCTCCGCGCGATGGCCACCTCAGTTTTCCATCGGTGCAGCTGGACTTGTTCGCCAACTCCAACGGTGCCGGAGAGCAAGATCGCGTCATTGCAGCTCGTAATATGTTTGCATTTCTCACGCAGAAGCCTCTGATAGCGACAAAGCGGCTGCCGACTGAGTTCGAAGTATTCTTTTCCATAGCCAATCATTTGGAAGAGCTTGGTTTTTTGGATGAACGCATTGGAGATTACGGACTTGCTGCTTCTACAGCTTTCAAGGGTTACATGGATAAATTCGCTTTGCAGGATATCAGAGGAAATCCCGCGAAGATTTTGAAAGGGCTCGTTCTCGGAGAGAAGATGCGCTCGACGGAGCTTTACTACGACTCCTTTACTCACCTTGTGGGATACTACAGAACTGTCAGGAAAGAAAAGTCAGGGCTATACGATATGATTTCAAAAAATACACGATATCGGATAGAGCGAGAAAATCACGACTTGGAAATGCGCCAGGGCAATGTAAACACAGCTATGCAAGACTTCGACTTCCCGCATATTTTTAACGGTCATGCGCAGTCAAAGATGACGGCAGAGAGCAGAGTGGTCAGATTCTCAGCATGGAAGCAGCATTTTGGTTATTTTAGATCTTTCACTCTGAGCTATTACAAGCACCTTTATGGAAGCTGGCCGCCTAAAGCCAACAAGAAAAATCATCTCACCACTGATGGTCTGAGTCGAGTTGTCCTCCAGCAATTATACCAGGACCTATGTGTCTTGTATGATTTGATAGTCGATCGTGAGTCATACACGACTAGAAAACTGGACGTGGAAGAAGATGGAGAGGAGGAAGTAATGACCGAACACGAACTAGAGATCTTAGCTCTCCGGAAAATAATGTCGGAACACGACAGAGCCATGCTTCCACTGTCACCACCCATGCCGTTCGATCTTCCACGCCTTCCGTCAATGTCCACCATTGATGCTGCGTTTGACACCAGGACAGTCTCTGAGCAACAACTTGAGGAGTCTCGCAAGCTTAAATACTTTGAGACTACCCTCATAATGGCAAAGGCGCACAACATGGATCAAGGCATACATGCACCATTTCTTCAGCAATATGCGACCTTTGAGCAAAAAGAATCTGCGGGCAAATCGTTGAAAGAACTTCGCGACATGCGAATTGGCCATTGGCTGTTCCTGTATGCCGTTCTACAAAGACTTCCTCTGCTTGTAGTTGACGCACCAAATCTGAAGTGTACCGAAAATGTCGAGTACTTCCTCTGCAAATCTCCTATTGGCCCGCCTCCATGGTTGGAGGGAACTCATGGTCTCAAGCCGCACACTGACGAAGTTGCTGAGAACACGGCTGAGGGCATTTTCTATCGAAGCCACTGTTGGATAGTTGGGAGTAAGATGCTCCAGGATATTCAGACTAGAAATCCCCCTATACTCGCGCACGACGTATATGCCGAGTCACCATATTTGGATCCAGTCAATGGAGATTTCGTTCCCGATTTTAGCCTGAATCAGAACTATCAAGATATGCCACAACAGCAAGCTTGGCAAGGCGAGCAGGAGTATCTGGACGCACCCCAACCTCAAAGGAATGATAGCGTTGCCACTCAGAGTACCATCACCTCACTCACAAGACAAAGCACTGTGCCAGACCTTTCTATTCGCACCCGCAGCCAATCACATCAGAGGAGAACCATAAGTCAACCACTAGAGTACATGATGGGTGACCCGTACGGTGGCGGGACCGCTTTCAACTCAAATAGCGCCCCAGTTTCGCCAGGCGGTATGGGGATGGGAATGATGAGGCCCGCGAGCAGATCAAGTTCTGGCTATTTTGGACCAGGGGGGATAGCTAGCCGTCCTGTCTCCAGATCTGGATATATGGACGAGGATTACGGTGGTAGAAGATTCGAAGGGGTGCCAAGTTCCCTAGGCCGTGATAATGGAAGTGCTGTGTGGAACACTAACGGCACAACTTACGGACAAGCAACCACACCTCCATTGACGAACGCAGAGAGTGGCAGTCGGAGCGGTAGTGGCGCAGGAGGAAGTGTCATCGACCCGGCAGGGAGTGTCATGGGTGGAAGCGTGGCTGGTGGGCGTAGCGTCAGTCAGACTAGAGCCGTGCGCATGGGTCCAAGCACTTTTGACGACATTTTAGAAGGAATGGAGAAGAATGGTGGCAGCAAGAAGCAGAAGAAGCCAAAGGATAAGATGCGTAGTAGGATGAGCATTTTTGGCGGTAGCGGAATGGGCGGAAGCAGCCAAGGTTGAGCTGGGTGGAAAGACTGGGACAGCGATTTGCACATGTGGGGCGTGGGTTGGCGTAATCGGCGATATACCATGCATAAGTAAATAGAATAGATATGTCTTTGTATATCAATAACTGTAATTGTTACGAATTTTGCTTGCGGCTCCTTGAGATTCGGAGACTCCCTTTATAAGAAGAATCTGAAACGATACTCGGAACGTCTATCCGCAGCCACGTAGGGCCTCGCTTACTTCGAGATGCTTCCTACAGCATTTCTGCCACAGCTGACATCGGATTTTAGAGCTAAAGCTAACCATGCATGGCAATCACGGCTAGTCACCTTTGATACGTGGCCCGGCTGCCCTTAATAAAGCCCAGAATGCACGCTTCCGGTTTGTCGGGTCCTCACATTCCAGGGAAGAATGTGCCACCGTTTCAGGGGGATCGGAAAAAAGCCGCTCAAAAGAGAGAGCACCAAGAAGCCCAAATTTCGGCCGTCAAGCAATAAACCACGATCTGCAGGTTCGCTGCGGTGCGACCCTTACCTCTCCGTACGTTGCAGTTCTCCTTTGTCTTCACGTCCTCTCTCCATGCAGATACAAGCTTCGCCTCCGCAAGGCGGAATCCTACAGGCTAAGCTCATCCTGTAGCTAACACTTCGGATGCACGCTCGAGGATGGGTGGTACACAAGCAAAGTGTTATTGCTATCGGCATATATGCAAACGGGATGTCTCCGCGCTCATATAATCTTACCTGGCCACCCTCTTTCCCCTCACTTCTAGGCGTGCTTCCTGTTGTTAGCGAACAGCTTCACCTCTGTTCTGTCGTTTTCGTTTTCTGCTCAGGCAGATTTTCACTCCTTTACACTTGTGCCTCTTTAGAAAGTGGTCATCGTATGAGATACTCCTGCCATTCGGCACACGATTAAGCCGAAAGCATGTCTTGCAAGATGATGGCTATTTTCAGAGTACTCCTCCTTTTCAGCATAGCCAGTACAGTTATATCAGCTGTTAGAATACCAACGCCTCAATATTACCAATACGGGGATATCAAGCAGCAAAGGAATGCCAAGCGTCAATCGACCTCGTTCATAGCCGTGACAGGAGTGCGTGGTGCAAAAGCTGTCGATGGCTCATCACCTATCAGGCGAGAGATTAGAGATTTGGAGAAGAGCGTAAATGTCTGGACTCTGTACCTTCTCGGGTTAGATTCCATGCAGGCCGCTAAACAGGAGGATCCGCTGAGTTGGTACAAGATAGCTGGTAAGCGACGGCCATTTCAAGCAAGACGCACCGATGTCCTATTCATGACTGACTAGAAAGGGATCCATGGCATGCCGTTTGAACCCTACGACGGCGTGGAGGGTCTTCCAGGTAATGAGCAGCGAGCTTACTGCATGCATATGTCGGTCTTGTTCCTCTCTTGGCATCGCCCTTATCTTGCATTATATGAGGTTAGTGGACTAATCGACTCCTTACTAATTCACGCTAACTGATTGTCAGCAAATACTGTATGACAACATCCAGTTCATCGCCAGCCTCTATCCGGAAGGGCCCCAGAGAGAAAGATATGAAGCAGCCGCGAAGACATTCCGCATACCATATTGGGATTGGGCAATGGCACGTCAAGAAGGAGGCGTATACCCACGAAGCGTGCAACTGCCATCTGTGGTGGTAGACGGACCGGCAGGCACGCAAACCATTGCAAATCCCCTTTTCTCGTATAATTTCCACCCATTCAATGCCTCGGATCTCCCGACGCCATATGTCAGTAAATATGTTCTTCTTGAAGCCTTGAGCCTCGCTAACTTACCACAGGCGCCTCAATTTTCCAACTGGGACCATACGCTCAGAAGTCCGAGCAGCCAGCTTTCAGATGCCGTATCTGAAGATTTCGTGCCAGACTATCTTCTCAACTTTTACCAGCCATCAAATCAAGTCCGGCTCTACAATCTATTCGCCACCTACAAGAACTTCACCACATTCTCGAACTCGGCGTGGATATTTAACCAGTTCGGGCCAGGAGGTACTGAAGATTACAGCAACTATGATTCCATAGAATCTATCCACGACCTCGTTCATGGCGCTACCGGCATGGGCGGGCATATGACGATGGTCGACCTTTCTGCGTTTGACCCTCTGTTCATGTTACACCATGCAATGGTAGATCGCGTATGGGCTATGTGGCAAGTGCTTAATCCGGAAGCTTGGATCGAACCACAAGCAGAGATGATGGACACATTCACCATCAGGAGGGGACAATTGGTCGATGGAGATACGCCGCTCGCACCTTTCCACACCACAGATGGTGGAATTTGGCTCAGCAACGATGTCAAGGATACAACCACCTTCGGCTACGCGTATGCGGAAACCAGACGAGCCGTCAGTATGACCGATGCTGAGTTTAGAGTATCAATCGTTGAGGCTATCAACCGATTGTACGGGAGCAATCCAACACACGATTTTGAAACACCGTCAACCAACACAACTACGAATACACAGAGTCCTATTGCGACTTCCAACTCCCCTATCCCCTCGAACGCTTTCAACGCAACAGTGCCATCTTCCATGGTGTCGGCTTCCACCACTCTCCTCACTTCCACTCTTGGGTCGACAATGAGCGATTCTATGGGGTCCACTCCTCTCTTCAGCTCTTCTTCAACCGCCTCTCCGCAAGCTCCATCTGCCACCACAAGCCGCCGTATCCCAGGCGTAGCACCAGGAAGATCTGCCCCGATTCGTACCCGAGACGTCGCCCATCGCGAATACCTAGCCACAATCAAAGTCCCCAAGCAACTCCTCGACAAACCATTCTTCATCCATCTTTTCATCGGCGACATCCCCACTAGTGATCCGAAGGAATGGACATTTGCGCCTAACCTGGCTGGCTCACACGTGGTCTTCTCGTCCACTTCTCATAAGAAACGAAGCCCAGGTTCCAGCGCAAGCGGAGAGAGTGTGACATCTACGATTCCGTTGACGGCCAAACTTAGAGAGATCTTTCAGGGTGGCGAGCTAGAGACATTTGATCTGCAGCAGGCAACCGAGTATATGAAGCGAGAGCTAAAGTATAAAATCGTGACCGTTGATGGTGAACTGATCGACAATGCACTATTCGTCGGGACAGGGTTGAGGGTTGAGGTTGCCAGCGCCGTGGTTCAGCAGAGAACAAGCGATGCAGAGTTTCCTACCTGGGGTGCGCTTGAGATGATTCTGTCTCTGAATGGTTAGCTAAAAGCATGAAAGAGTAGTTACTTTACTAAGTATTCAGATGATAGAATCGACTCAGCTATGATGCTTGACACTGATTGAGCAAGATTTGTAAGAATATCATAGTAGAAAGGTAGTCATTCCAGCCATTTTTACTACACTTTGAGTTGTTCTCAGACTCGAGTACAGCCTGGCTTGCAGAATGTTCCGCAATGGTTCCCTCCATTTGTGCACGGTGCTCAAAAACCATTCAAATTCAATGTATTCAGTCTATATTTGAATTGAATACGAATAATTGTGTAGTCAGTGATTTTTAATTTAAACCCGATATTTTGTATTCAAATTCATTGAAATGAGCACATAATTTGTGCCCACACAACCCCAAGTGCTTTTCGACGAGTATCTTTTGCTCTTAATGACCTGTCGGGGTCGACAATTGGCAACCAGAAAGACAAGTTTGTGCGATGGTTTCTGCGATCGTCCCAGATAAGGCGATGTTGTTTTTGCAGGTGAGGTCCAACATGGCATCATACATCCTGGAAAATGGCATCTTCATGCACTGCCGTTATTGGTCAAGAGGTTTTTAGAGGTTTTTAGGCTTGTATGGTCCTTACTGCGTACAGGGTAGGCCTGGGTGCCGAGAGATCTTGCATATCGAGGCTGTTGTTACAAAAAGCATGATATTTATTTGAAGCATGGGGAAGAAAGCTGAAGATGTCACAGCCTATGTAGATTCAAAGCAGGACTACTGTAGTCGGCTTCACCATTGCTATCTCGTATCTCGCCTCCAAGCTTCAACTCTGGCATGAGTCGGGACTTAGCGGGACGGTTCCGGCAAGCCACGCTTCGATGCCAAGTGCGGCGGCACCCACACTCTTCGCCTCGTCGCACCCCTGCACTTCACCCCGACACCGCGATATCGTGCTCGGCACTACTCTAACGCCCAAGGTTAACATGACGTGCTCGCATACCACAATTGCAGAAACTCCAGCAGAAAGACAACAAGAAATTCCATCCGATGCCAGCGCCTTCGTAGCTTGCTCCACCCGCCACGACTGCTGCAAACACCTCCTGGGAACCATGCATTTCAAGGCACTCTGAAGGATTTTTTTTTAAGAAAAGTTTTAAGGAAAAGTCTTACGGAAAAGTCTTGAGAACCCGCCCCGCAAATCTTAATCGATCCTTTACCGGCTCTAGTTTGTAAATAGGCGACTGATATCTGGGATAATGCTGATGCCTCCGTGGTGGCTTGTCCCGAGTGATACTCGTACGGCATGCATGGAGTTTTGGGGAAGCGCTTTGTTCTACTGGCATGTCGAACAGACTCAAAGGTAGAGGTGCTGAAAATCTGGGCTCGGCGCTGACGTGCTCGGGAGTTGCGCCATTATGTCATTTTCAGCTCTCTGGGCGGCTCAATGTGCTTGCGGCGCGATAAACAACATAGCCCATCTGTGTTCGCGTACAGTAGGCCTCTGGCGGACGAGTTTCTCAACGTCAGGACGGCTGACCCCTTCCACCTCGGGGGAACTTCCTGGAACAACGATGAAAACAACGATGCGGGAAGCTGAAGCAACACATGTGCAAGCCAACCCTCCCTCGGGTGGGGCCGACCTGAGACGATCCATGCTGTTGTGCTCCCGACCCTCTGGATTTGGAGTTCAAGCCCACTCGTCCACCACGACTTTCCTGCGTTGGGCAAGCGCTCACTGAAACTGATCATCATCGATTGTGGGTTTGTATATCGTCCCGTTTTGTGTGTGTGCTGCTCAGTGGCTGGTCTAGTCTCTAAATGGAGGATGTCGATGGAGGTGATTGAGCGTCATCCCGATGGTGCCATCTAAGCATCAGACGTGCAGTTCACTACCGATGGCAGCTCCTCATCACGCCTTCAGCCACAGCTTCCTTGAAGCAAAGCTGCTGCCAATAAGCAGCTTTGCTCAAACCTTGCCTTACCTCATGCTCTGGTCTCCACATCACACCACTTGGCCACATGTCGACGAGGCCACCAAGCGGGTCCAGGAGCTGGGATCGCCTGGATGTCGTCAGTTGAGCTCACTTTTTCCATTGGATGTATAAGAATCTTCGATTCCTGTACTCTTGAAATTCCTTTCATATCCTCATCCTCTCTCGACTCCCAACAGGTCAGCCATCACCCACTAGCAACTCTTTCACTTGTGTTGCGCTTTTGCCTCACCAACCTATCCTCTCGTATTTGGAAGCGTCGAACTTCGAGGCCATATCAATATAACGTCTTTTTTGCAAGCACACATAAACAACTTGCGCGCATTATATCGAAGTCGTTCACGGACTTCCATCAGCACATAGAACTGCCACTGGCTGTAGACAGGAGCAAACACCGAAGGTGGGAAAGGGCCATCATGGCGACGGCCACAGCCAAAACAGGTCACTTCCTGGCAAATGTCTTGGGTATCAAGCTCGACGACCCATCAGGCGGACATGCAGACGCCATCACCAGGGGAGAGTCGGTCTTCTCTACCAAGACTACGGACACCTTCGTCGAAGAGGAACCAAGCAGTTGGGATTGGGTCAAAGAGACCTTGCCAGGGTGGAAGGGCGTTGGACTTTACGCCAGATCGTTGTTCCCATTCACCTACTGGATTGGCCGCTACAACGTTCAATGGTTGATTGGTGATCTGGTTGCAGGGTACGTTAAGTGCTTGAGGCACCTACACAAACCATGAGACTAATCGGTTTGCTTAGTATCACTATTGGATTTGTCGTCATTCCTCAGGGCATGGCTTATGCTCTTCTTGCCAAACTCCCAGTACAGTTCGGACTATACTCATCCTTCATGGGCGTCGTTGTGTATTGGTAGGGAACATTCTGCTCCATGGTTATTGGGGCCCAACTAACACGCGGAAAAGGCTCTTTGCTACATCTAAGGATATCACTATCGGAGTGAGTTAAGTCACCACATATCTTTTGTGGCAAGCTAACACTCACAGCCCGTGGCTGTCATGTCCACAATCGTTGGCAATGTTGTATTGCGAGCTCAGGAGTCTCAACCAGATCTTGTGGGCCATGTTATTGCGTCCGCGCTCGCTGTCATTTGTGGCTGCATCATTGTAGCGATTGGCCTTGCACGACTTGGCTGGATTGTCGATTTGATTTCTCTGACTGCTATCACTGCCTTCATGACTGTGAGTATTGTTTCCTCTGTCGATGATTTCTCACCGCCTCATTCTTCACAAAGATTTAAGTCGGCTATCAAGCTGGCTTGACAGGCTTCTTCGAGGAGGCGTCAAAAGCCGCTGTATACCGGGACATGGGTGCCATCCTTGACTTGAGACTTATTATTTTACAGGGCAGCGCCATCTCCATTGCTGTGGGTCAAGTCCCTACAATGATGGGCATCAGCGGACTTCTCAACACTCGCGATCCCGCCTACCTGGTGATTATCAACACCCTGAGAAACTTGGGTCATTCAACACTCGACGCTGCCATGGGATTGACGGCACTTGCTATGCTTTACCTAATTCGTCATGGCTGCAACTGGGCGGCCAGACGTTATCCCAACCAGAAGAAGACCTTCTTCTTTCTGAGCACTCTTAGAACAGTCTTCGTCATTTTGCTATACACGATGATCAGCTGGCTCGCCAATAGACATCACAGAGATAAGCCACTCTTCAAGATCCTGAAGACGGTTCCAAGGGGTATGCCCACCATTTCCTATCCCGGTGGCAGGCGCATTGTAGAGGAAAGGGGGTTTCATGGGGGAGGTGGGGGTGTACTAAACAGTAATTACTGTTTACCAGACGCTCCCTCATTCGACCAATTGCGCCGAAGTTCCATGCTTACGATATAAATCAGGATTCCAAAATGCTGCTGTTCCCCGGATGGACACCACAATCCTCAAGCTGATTATCAGCGATGTTCCTGCCTCCGTAATTGTCCTCCTCATTGAGCATATCGCCATCTCGAAGTCTTTCGGTCGCATCAACAACTACACTATCAACCCGTCGCAGGAACTTGTAGCCATCGGAATGACCAACATTCTCGGCCCTTTCCTTGGAGGATATCCAGCTACTGGCTCGTTCTCGCGCACTGCCATCAAGTCTAAGGCCGGTGTTCGCACGTAAGTACTCTGGTTCACAACATCCTTGTCGCCTTCTTAGATCACTGCTGCTGGCATTGCTCGGCATCAGCCGATATACAGCATGTGAAACCACAACTCGTACTAACAATAGTCTAGGCCGTTTGCCGGTGTCATCACCGCACTTGTAGTCCTGTTGGCTATCTACGCTCTCCCACCGGTTTTCTTTTACATCCCTAGCGCCAGTTTGTCTGGTGTAATTATCCATGCTGTAGGAGACCTCATCACATCACCAAATACTATTTACAGATTTTGGAGAGTCTCCCCGCTAGAGGTTATCGTAAGTACTCGTGTCACGGCTGTGTTTCCTTTAGCTAACAACACGCCAGGTCTTTTTCATAGGCGTGTTCGTCACCATCTTCACCAATATTGAGAATGGTATTTACTGCACTGTTGTGATAAGCGCCGCTATTTTCCTCTGGCGTGTGCTCAAAGCAAAGGGAAGATTTATGGGCGAGGTGAAGGTGCACTCTGTCGAGGGCACTCATCTCGAAGACGAGGAGGGAGCTGGCAAGTCGGGCGGTAGCATTGACCACTCGACCAAGCGCATACGTAATATCTTCTTACCAATCGACCACGAGGATGGATCGAACCCGGATATTGAGGTCAGGGCACCATACCCTGGCGTTTTCATCTATCGATTCTCGGAAGGCTTCAATTATCCAAATGCAAACCACTACTTGGATCAACTGACAGAACATATCTTCAAGGTCACAAGGAGGACAAATCCATTCTCATACGGAAATCCAGGAGATCGGCCATGGTGCGATCCTGGTCCAAAGCGCGGAGAGGAGGAAATTGTGGACACGAGCCTTCCTACGCTTAAAGCTATTATTCTCGATTTCAGTAAGTTCAGCCTCCACGATTCGCGAACACCTGGGCCTTCTCTAACAAAACATAGGTAGCGTTAACAATGTCGATGTTACGAGCGTCCAGCAACTGATTGATGTTCGCAACCAGCTTGATAAGTACGCCTCGCCCGAGACTGTTGACTGGCATCTGGCTTGCATCAACAATAAGTGGACCAAGCGCGCTCTGGTCAGCGCTGGCTTCGGATATCCGTCTCAACATGACGGAGAGTTCAAACGTCGCCTCAAGCCAATTTTCAGCGTGGCCGAGATTGGCGGAGAAGACTCCGCCGCTGAGCTGGCTGAGAACATAGAAAAAGAAGAGCTAAGAAGACAGAGGACAGTGGAGCTCGAGACAGAGCGTCAACGGGAGCTCAAACTGTCAACGAGCAACGAGGACCGAAATCATGAAGTCTCCAGTGGTTCTTGTGTTGGTGATATAGGCAAGACCAAGATTACACCACGTGTGGCAGCTGTGCACGGCCTCAACCGTCCATTCTTCCATATTGATCTGGTAGGAGCGCTTCACAGTGCCATTGCCAATATCGAAACGCGGAAGCTGTTCGAGGACAAGGGAGGTCCGGGAATTGGACAATTGCCATGATCGAAGTCTGTAGTTTAGCGTTGCTGTTTTGTTGGCGATGATACCACTTCTGTTGTTTTTGTTTTGCATTAGAAGTCATGTAGACAATACATGAACTATTGCTTGAGCGTCAGTAATTAAAGTAGCCACCAAATCACCGTTCTGTTGTCCGATTCTCGTTGCCATAAGTTCGCTCGTCTTCTCCGTTCTGAATCTGTAGTTCGCTGAGCCAAGCCCATTCCAGAGTTCCCCATAGTTTGTCGCTGTTAGCAGTACTATACTGCAAATAAATACCAAGAGCCTAATGAGTTTCTTTTCACTTCTTGTCTGTCGTTTTGATTTTCAAGCACACTAGTTCTTCAATATCAACGTCCGGCGGACGATGATATTAGATGTAACTGACTCATTGGTGCACTTCCACCTCCCAACTCGATGGCAACGAGGACGCCGAAAGCGTTCTACGCGAAAGGAGCCGCTGTTGAAAAGTTATTGAGAAGCGAAGGTGAACCTAAATGCTTGTATGCCATGCCACATAAATCTAATACAACGGGCAAGAAGGTTATGCAAGGCCGTGGAGGCAACAATAGCCCAGAGCAGAGATTCTCAATGGTAGCAATATATCTGAAAGAAGCGAGTATTTGGGTTATTGCGGAAGTATGGCAAGAGACCAGCAAGGGAGAGGAGAAGGATAACTGCCTTTGTCCGAAGCTGGGAATATGGCGGTTGAGTGTCATCACCCTCATACTAGTAACTTCCATCATACTTTGATTGCTAGCCTCGCGACTTTGATGCACTTCAATTTGAAACTGTGCCCGTCCTGTCAGATGTCGACGTTGGCTTGGACTTGTGCCTGGAACCCTGACATCCGGTCCCCGAGTCCCGAACTGAGGATGCCAAAACGGTACGCTATAACCGAGGAGTGTAGGACAACTAGACAAAACAACAGCATACTAGAAAAGCGAAACGAAACTGATTTTACTTATTTAATCAGCCGCTTAATTATGCAATCATTATAGCTGAGTCTACCGAAAACTGATGTAGCGATGTTCGCAGCGTCATTGGACCCTTTCTCCCATTCTGATTACGTGTTTTGGGGCTACTCCCTACAGCCAATCAGCGAGACGCCAATGGGAATGAATCGGGTCGGTTCCAAAATCTCTCTACCGCGCAACAACCTCACCGATTCTCGAAACTCCGCACTCCACGCGCCCCCCTCCTCTATATTCTTCCCGACCCTCCGCCATTTTGCGCTGCCGAGGAGCAAATTGTATCACCATGTCGATGTTCGCGAAAAATGCCGCCCGCTTCGGCGCTGTCCGTTGCAGCGTTGGCAAGACTACAAAGGTACGAACCAGCCAACAGGAGCCGCATGTGGTTCCAGCACCAGGAAACATCAATGTGGAACGGCAATTGGGAAGGAAGCCGACCTTATATTGCATCAGCGGGCGACGAGACTTCTATAGGGCACCCAGAGACTGACTTCGAGATGCAGCGCGCTGCCTCCTCCGCCGCTGAGGCAGTCAACTCCCCATTCAAGCTCACCATGGCCGGTGCCGCAGCCACCACTCTCGCCGGCGGCTCCATGGCTTGGTACTACCACCTTTACGGATCCAACGTCTTCGCCATGACTCCAGCGGAAGAGGGGTATGTAACGCCAAATTTACCACGAAACTAAACTGACGCCACACAGTCTCCACGCAACCCCATACCCATGGATTCACCAGCAACACACCAAGACCTTCGATCACCAGGCGTAAGCTACAGCGACTTCCACAATACAATCGGTCGGTTTACTGACAATGTTTAGTCTCCGCCGCGGTTTCCAGGTCTACCGCGAGGTCTGCTCTTCCTGCCACTCTCTCGCCCGTATCCCATACAGAACCGTTGTCGGAGTTACCCACACCGTTGACGAGGCTAAGGCCATGGCCGAGGAGAACGAGTACGACAGCGAGCCAAACGACGAGGGCGAGATCGAGAAGCGCCCAGGAAAGCTTTCCGACTACCTTCCATCCCCATACAAGAACGACGAGGCCGCTCGCGCTGCCAACAACGGTGCTCTTCCACCAGATCTTTCTTTGATCGTCAAGGGTCGCCACGGCGGATGCGACTACATCTTCAACTTGCTCACTGGTTACCCAGAGGAGGCACCAGCCGGAGCTGTTGTCCCGGAGGGCCTTAACTTCAACCCTTACTTCCCAGGTACCGGCATCGCCATGGCCCGTGTTCTTTATGACGGATTGGTCGACTACGAGGATGGAACCCCAGCATCCGCCTCCCAGATGGCCAAAGATGTCACTGAGTTTTTGAACTGGGCTGCCGAGCCAGAGATGGACCAGCGCAAGAAGATGGGTCTTAAGGTTTTGGCTATGACCAGTGTTATGTTGGCAATTAGCATCTGGGTTAAGAGATACAAGTGGTCCCCAATGAAGACCAGAAAGATCATGTACAACCCACCAAAGTAGTCCGGAGGACACTAAGCAGGAGTTCTACTCTTTGGGAGAGGTAGCGAGATGTTCATTGATGCGAAGCGAGCAAGGGAAAGATGGAGTTAATGCAACGATGCATATTATACAGTTGTATTCTACTAGTTTTCTAAAGGCTGATGTTTGTACAAAGAGGAGAATAGATCGGGTTTACTTGGAAAGAAGCTCGTGAGAATGATAGAAAGTTGTCCACTGCCTTTATTGTGGTGATTGCGGTGCAGCGCATTTAGACCCAAACATCGAACAATTCGGCACTTTAAACATGTACATTATGACTGAATAGGCTTACACCTTGGTCCAGCCACAGTGGTTTTAGTATCTTGGGTTGTGCCGCAGCATGAGAGCCGCTCAGCTTGCGATAAGCTTCGCCTAAAATTCTTATCGAGAAATTGTGTTAATCGCGCCCAAGAACGACAGATTGCGCCAACTCAGCAGAGCACCAATTGATTAATATCTCACTTTGCTGCGTAGTGTTGCTGTATCCGGTTTCATCTTTCACCTTAGCGCCTGCCAAAACAGCAAGATGAGGGGTCAAAACGGCAGATCAAACGCTGCGCCATCTTCGCCATCCGTTGATGCATTGGCAGCAATCGCGGCGCGCAAAGCTGCGAAGATCGAGAAGAGCCTGAACAAAGTGCCTGCGATGCAAAGAATCGCCGACGAAATTGCGAAAGAAACAGTGCAGAGGCCAGTTACCGAAGTAGAGACTGACGAGCCTGCGGACGTCGATATCGAGACGGCGCACAATTCTGAACCGGAGACCGAAGCCAGCGACACATCTAGACGCAATGAAAGCCCGGATGCCGCAGCAATGCCACCAGTAGCGCCCAGTGTGCCTGTAAAGAGCTTGGAAACGAAGCCGCCGGTCGTTGAAAGAGCTGTAAGACATCTCACCCTACCAAGAACAGCTTGAAGGCTGGACCTTGACCTGTATCCGTTCAGTAGCTGATTAGATCAACAGTCAGAAATGTTGCCAACAACCTTGACGCAAGCGCATATCGACGAGGACGAAGACATGCTCGACGCCGACATTCTCGCAGACTTTGATTGCGAATCGGGATCTGAAAAAGAATTCCTCGAGCAGCTTGGCGCGGCCCTTCCCGAGGACGTCTCTATGCATCTTGCCTCTCCCAGAATTCCTGTCGCCCAAGCGGTGACCACCTCAATTGTCAACAAACAGCCAAGCGAAGGCAAAGCGAACAAGATGGACAGTGCCGAAACGCAGCAAAATCGAGTTCAATTTGTGGCACAATTTGCGAAGGAGCGGGCTGATGAGACCCTCAAGGGACCCTTGATGAATGAGATGCTCCAAGATTTCAAGGAGGAGATTTACACCTACGGCTTTGGACTTGGGCTTGGCGAGCCACAGGCATTATTGGAGGCCTCCAAAGCCGAGACTGCTTTGCTTACAGCAAGAGAAAGCGCGACGGCTAATGAGCGGAGTAAGGTGCCCCAGATGGGTGCTCTAGAAATTAGCGAAGCCACCATGAAAGTTCAGAACACCGTGGGTGACTTGTTGAAGAAGATTCCTGGAGAGAAGATTGCTTCGCAAAGAGAATCTGCTGTTCCAACTCCACAAAAGAGGAAAATTGACACAACTGAGGCTGCTCAGGACTCTGCGAAGCGGCATAAGAAGGCCTCACAGGAAGCGGTCCCTGTGGTGCCAAAGCCGGCTGCTGGTTCGAGTACGGAGGAGGCACCAAAGCTCACCAGAAAGCAAAAGCAGGAGCTGTATCGCCAACAGCTTGCAAACAAGAAGCCGGTCATTGCAAAGCCAGCGGTGCCAGTCCAGTCGAAAGCGTCAACTCCGGCCGCAACCCCAGGCGTCGCACCTATTGTCGCGACAAAGCCATCCTCCGTGAGCACAGCACAATCTAAGAGCCCTAACAATGCCGAGAGCTCGTCAGAGGCCGCCCAAGCCACTGTCGCCCAGGTTCTAAAGAAACGCCAGCGCGTAAGGAAGGGCGCTTCTCAGAAGACGATCGAGAATAATGCAGCTAACGGCAACGCGGCACCAAACCCAGCTGCTCCAGCCGACTCAGCGACTATCAAAGCGAATACACCCGTCCAAGCACCCAGCGCACAAAGTGCGTCTTCGGTTGCCGCGGATGCGTTTATAGATATGAGAGCACCGAAGAAGAAAAAGCGGGCACGTAAATCCAAAGGAGGCAATCCAACGACGGACGTAGCCTCACCATCTCAAGCAGTGGAGACTATCAAGCAAGCTTCGCAGGTCGGTTCTGATGCGGGAAAGGCAGCTGTAAATGAGATTGCCAAGCCCGCGGTTGCTATTGCCGCTGCCAAGGTCGTGGGAGACCTGGGAAAAGATAACAAGAACAAGGCGAAAAGACGTGAGAAAATGAATAAAAAGAAGTCGGGCCCGACTGAGTCTGCTCCCCAAATCGAGGTTCCCGCGCAAGGAAGTGAAGCTCATCCTACCGCGGCCTCCCACCCTATCGTTTCTGCTGAATCGCCTGCCGCACCGAAAGTGACGCCTATCCCGGCGCCGGGCAGTACAATCAAGTCAAACACTACACCCTCTCTCGCCGCAAAGGCGGTGAAGGATGTAGCGCAAACACCAGTGCCTGTCGCCAATTTACGTCTGCCAAACACAGCTACCGATGGCAAGAGGCCTGAATCAGTTAGCCGCCAGACCCCCATCCTGCCTTCAAGCTCGGTCTCCAAGCTTGCTTTGAGCAAGTCTCCAGCCGTTACCGCCGCAAAGTCACCTGCCATTTTGCCGAGTAACGCGACACCAGCTTCGACTGCCTCCACCTCGGCACCGCTGTCTGGGATCCAGGCCTCCAACTCTGAGCGTCAATCACGCAAGAGAGGACCTCGAAAGTCCGTCGTTGTCGCCAAAGCCGTTCTTTCACCCACGCCTACATCGACCCGGAAGTTTACTGGTCCTACAACAACGGGCTCAAAGCAGCAAAAATAGAGCCACTCTTAAGGAACCAGGACCTTTCGAGTGGTGATCAGTCCCTGGAAACCCCGCAAGACCAGCGACTCGTTACGACCTGTGCCGACGGCTCACTTTCATTCTCGCCTCGTGCGAGTAGTGATTGTGATGTCGAACCTTTGAAATTAGATATAAATGATGGAGAGAATATCAACAATACCAACAGTGAACATATTTCAAGGGTCAACGATGTGCAAGTGGTGGTGAAGTCAGACGTTCATTCTATAAGCCGCGCTTTCGAAAAAGGTGCAAGCGAGGAGGCTAAAGAACCACAAGTTTTGAACGCACTGCCGGTGAAAACTTCCAAAACCCGATCTGCGAAATCCAGCTACTTCGATTCTAACTCACAAGAAGAGGAGTCCCGCTCTCTCGGCGGCAAGGTTTCATTTATACAATGCCCGCCGCTTTCGAGCCCTAGCTTCGGTCTTCTTCAGGAGAAGTTAGCGAATGACCCGTTCAAACTACTAATCGGCGTGACCTTTCTCATCAAAACGGCGGGACGAAACTCGATACCCGTCTTCTATCAGCTCCTCGAAAGATATCCTCGCCTCGAAGATCTCGCGAACGCGAAGAAGGCTGACATTGTGGAGCTTACGAGGCACCTCGGCCTTCAGAATTCACGAGCTAACACTTACATTAAGTATGCAAACATATTTTTGCACGATCGGCCGGTCAAGAGTAAGCGGTATCGTGTAGAAAATTATCCTGTCAAGAATGCTCACCATGGCATTGTAAAAGGTGAGGTTCTTGCAGACAATGAGGAGGACCCACGAGAAGGAGCCTGGGAAATTGGACATCTAACCAAAGGAGCATACGCATTAGATAGCTGGCGGATCTTCTGTCGAGACAAGGTCCGCGAGTTGGCTGATAATTGGAACGGTGAAGGCGCCAAGGAGGGATTCCAACCTGAGTGGATGAGGGTCCTCCCACAGGATAAAGAGCTAAGGGCCTTCCTGAGATGGTGTTGGTTGAGAGAAGGCTGGCTTTGGAGTGCAGATACGGGCGAAAAGGAAGTTGCACCAAGAAGCTTTATTGGTGCCGTGAACGAGGGCAGAGTCTACTGGGAATGGAACGGCAGTGGATCAGGTAAAGCAAGAGGGAGTTGGAAAATACAACCACAGGAAAGTGCAACAGTATAGTCTTATTAGCCGAGAATAAGAATAATTAAAAGAAATCCCGCTGTAATTGAAAGTCGCACCTCATCAAGACGCCTCTTCGGAGGACAATTCCCCTAATAGGCTTTCGAAAGCCTTATTAAATGCGCATTTTGGATCGATTGGAGTGATTCCATCAAAACAGACAAATTGGGAAGTACTAAAAATAGCAGGCGGCAGTCCAGCCCAATGCAGTATTTCAGGGTGCGCGAAGCTAGAGTACAGTAGTGCAGAACAGCGGTGTTAGTGGCTTGGGAGCAACGGCGTGTGTGGGGTGGGCTGCCATCGTCGTTATTCAGGGGATCGGATCCCACCTCATCGTCTCTCATCCTCACATGCGCCAGCCAGACTTGATCACCAATCTCATTTCCATAACGCCAGCCAGCAAAGAACGCGACAGCCACGTTAATACTCGTATTCTCACCACAAACTTCGCTTTATCACCGAGCTCTCCCATATATGACATTACCTCACCTCGAGCCTGTCGACCCCGCGTCCTACACCTCCCTCTCCACCAGCAATAATTCCGAATCAATCCACGCCTTACAGAGCGCAAACCGCTTTCTCAATACGCCCCTATCACTCATTGAAACCCGGTGCGACTGTTGCATGAAGTTTTCGACGCTTTTGTGCACCAGCTCACGTCAGAAGTCCGCCGGTCCTCAACATTAAACAAACTGTAGTCTGTCCAACAAGCGCACGGAAACGCCACACGCGACACCATCACCATACAACAACAAAAATCGCAGAGGTGGTTTATAAGATGGAGAAACGGCCGCCAGCAATTGAGATCCGATCTCAATCTCATGGTCCATTAAATTCGAACACCGATAGCTTTTCAAGGCCGCTTCCTTCGCCACGTCTTCATATCGCAGGCGAAGTTCCACCGGAGCTGTCTCCGCTTGACGCGTTCGCTGCCCAGAGTCGCCTATTAGCACGTAAGCTGGAGGAAGGGGCCAAAGAAGGGAAGCGCCTCAGTCGCCTTCCACCTCTTTCTGCTGAGAATTCATTGGCAGCACAAAGGCCATCCTATCTGCGCTCCGCATCTGCCCAAGAACCTGTGATTCAAACCGAGCCACCACGCTCGCCAGGCTTTGGTGTACGAATGGAGATGGAGAACTCGGTGTATCGTCCCATGTCCGTTCACCCGCACGTAAGCAAAATCTCGGCAACAGGACCGCGCGTGAACATCTCTCACAATGAGGATGGACAAGACATCGAGAGAGGACGCAAGCCACATGATCCTAGTGGCCAGCTTACACCTCACGTTGAAGAGTCCATCAAGAGCGCAGATGGAACTCAAACTTCGGAAACGTCCACTCCTGATCTTTCTCGATTCCCGCGCCTCTCCATATGGGAACCTCAAAGAGATAGAGACTGCCACCCGCCACTCGCTGCAGGCCTGGCCCCACCACGGTCACCTTTCGCATTAAGAGTCTCCACTTCTCAAACAGGATCAAGCATAGAAGATTCATACGACGGAGGATCAATTGATGCAGATAGTTCCCTCAGACCAAACCTACGGAAGTTCTCTTCGAGTAGCGGGCTCTCTAACTCCCCTATATCGCCTATCGTGTACTCGCAGCCTCCTCGATCGCCTTCAGCGTGCTCCGACATGTCGTCTGCATATCGCCTTTCTCGACCTGCTTTCAACTTTTCGAGACCATTGAGTAGAGCCGAGCCACCAGTTCGGCAATCGTCTGGTGACAACGAGCCGTTGTTTATGGATGATTCTGGCCAGACGCCGATAAGTCTTCATCAGGGTGGATCATTCGACAGCAACCTAGACGCCCCGCTCTCATCTTCGTGTGTCTATTCGAAATACACGCTTCCACGTGGTAGAGCTCTCCAGAGAAGTCCCATCACCCCGATAGATCCTACGCTGAAATTCTTTGATGGTAATGCCGGCATAGAGTCGTCTCCTCACGCTCCTCCGTCTCCGCCATACATTAGCTCGCCGACGCAAATGACTCCGGTGGAAACGGTTGTGGCATCCGGACAAGAGTCCACCACGCCTCTTGCAAGAGCTACCCCGAATGAAACAAATGCGGCTTCTACAACGCACCCCCAGGGTTCTGCGGAGTGGCACGTACGGAAAGGGATCGATTGCCACGAGACAGGGTCGGTGAACGAATCTACCTATCATCTAAGAATAGCAGCGAAAAAGAATCACCCAACAGGCATGCTGCTCTATGCTCTTGCATGCAGACATGGCTGGGGAATGAAACCAAACCAAGAGGAGGGCGTTCGGTGGTTGAAGAAGGCCGCAGACACGGCGCAGTTGCAAGTGGCAGATGATGAGGACAAGGACGGAATTATGGTGGACAGTGTAACTAAGAAAGCGAGAAAAGCGCAGTTTGCGCTCAGTGTGTATGAGCTCGGAATGAGTCACCTAAATGGCTGGGGCATAGAGCAGGACAAAGCCCTGGCACTACGCTGTTTCGAGATCGCTGGCGGTAAGTTATGAATGTTGTTACATGAAGCTTGAGGTTCTTAGACTAACATTTCTCACAGCTTGGGGTGACGCCGACGCACTTCAGGAGGCCGGCTTCTGTTATGCTTCGGGCATTGGATGCAAGAAGGATCTGAAGAAGAGTGCTCAGTTCTACCGCCAAGCAGGAAGCAAGGGTGTCAGTATGGTTGGTAACAGCTGGTATGTTTCTCCGGATTTACCGTGTGGCATGCGTTAACAACCGTCAACAGGATCTATAAGAGCAAGTACGATGATGAACCGAATGAGCCAAAGAAGAAATCGCGTGATAAGTCACAGACTAGATCTATCTTTGGGCGAAAGAAGCCTACAACTTAAAGAATGAAGAGCTCTCAGCTATCGCTGCTGCCTCGATTACATATCATGCTTGCTATTTTCGAGACGTGAGACTGGCCTCGGTGTTCACCCTCTGGGATTCACCATTCTTTCTACAAACATTAAGACTGTGCTCTCAGCATGAAACCCAAGACGTGGAGTGAAGGACTCGAGGTATTCTAATAGAGTCTCGTGATCCCAGCTCGACGGCCTCAATACCGTCGGGCTCGCAGAAGTCACCCCGTATGATCGCATCACGTGAGGCAAAGTATCACGGAGAAGACTCCGGCTTTACCTCATACTTATTGAGACTTCGTTGCCAAAGGAAGACTCACGAGAGGTTGTTGAAATGAAAGTCAACTGCTGCCTTTGTAACAAGTACAATTGAAGCAGATCAATTATTTTTCTGCTATTCGGTATGAAACAGATACAAGACCATGGGCAGCAGTTGCCATTATTATTCTTTTCTGAACATCGTTAAGTAGTGGGCTTCTTCACGCCGTGATTTCATGGCACAATTGTCAATTACATTTTGTGTCTAGTTGTGTAGTTGTGTGCTCAAATTATTGCGGGTGTTCATCTTTGCCTAATTGTTTAATCATGTTGGTGAAACGTCAAATATGGTGTGGGGCATGGGTGGCCACTTTTTGCTCGCCGCATATCCTAAATGCATAAGCGACCATTATTGACCACTTTGTGCCAAACACGCTTGGTACCAGCGGCAAGGTGAGCTAATCCAGCTTTAATCGGAATTTTAGCGGCCCTACTGATACATTGGTCATTGCAAATATTCTTTCAACACCCATTGAGCAGTGCCCTTTTCCATTTCTGCAACCAATATGTCATTAATTGTACAGTCTTTAAATATGCTGCCACAAGATACTTGTTGCAGCGGAGTATTTGTTACAATTATTCATTTGATGTTACATCTCCATATTGAGCATGTTATTTCAAACGCAAGCTTTAAACTATCAAAGGGTAGACCATAATGGCGACTAGATCATTTTCTCTGACGGCAGACAATCTTCAAAGTTTATTTCCATTTTATTCCACTATGTTAACCTTACAATGTTTTCGCCTGAAGCTTCTTGAGCCGTGAAACCCCTTCATACAAGCCTCGATCTACGGCAGCGGCCACTGTAAGCGTTCCACCTACAATGGCGCATAAAGCTGTGATGAAGCTAGCGAGGGTCTTGCTCCGCTCCTCCCTGTTGATCACCTTCATTGGCGATATGTCCTATTCTACATTAGTTGCAGACCCTCCCCGTCTATTATTGGTGGTACTTACATAGGAGAAGAAGACGCCTGGAATGCCGCTTCGGGCGTGTTCCCGCTCTTTGTGACCGTCCGCGGAATCGTCACCACCACGCAAGCTCCTTTTGTGGCTGGTAACGGAGTATTGGTGTGTTTGGATACTCCCATCTTGCCCTTGTCCGTAAATACCCAGCCCAACATCGTCACCGCTTCTTCCGCTAGGCAATTGTGTGGCGGCGCTCCAATCAAGCGGGAGGTAGGACGTAGAGACAACCTTGACAAAGTACATGAAGTTGAAAGCAGGGTCGCGCGTTTCCTGCGTCGTGTCGTCGAGCGGATTCAGGTGATGATTGCTCCAAAGCGCATCCTTCTGATCAAGTCTTTGCCGGATCGTGTCTGGAAGCTTTGGTCCGAATCGAAGATGGTGAATAGTATGTCCAAATGAATGGCCATCCTTCAGAGGAGTATCCCAGTACGTTGCCAGATCATGTACATGCATGTTACCATCGCTGTAACTCCTCCCTGGTGCAATATGGAAGTTGCCAATGACTTTGTTCACACGAATACCGCCCTCAATGCGACAGCCCTCATTGCGCTGCGCATCTAATCTCTCGCTGTAGTGCTCGCGCTTACATTGCTCAACAGTGTCTCGCTCCTTGCGGCCGAACTGCCATGCAGCCGCAGCATAAGCATCCCTCACTTCATCGCAGGTATTGCAGCAGTCTTGCTTCTGCGCATTGCTTGGAGCAGGAGCACCATAGCATTCGCCACAATAGGTCGGGTCAAGATGGGCTGCTTGATCTTCTGCGGAGTGGCTGCCCTCGTCAGTTCCCTGTTTCGTTCCTATATAGGTCACCGTCTACTCACAGATCAAGTGTCTTAATATCAATGGCTCTTCCACCTTCTTCCCCTGGGGAAAGCCTGATTTTAAGGACTCCATGCTTGACTCCGACTTGCATCTCGCCCGACACGTCCATCACATCAAGAGTCAGCAGCTCACAAGGGATGTGGGGAAAGGTGATGTTCATCCAGATCTCCATCTTCTCCCCTCTCGTCTTGTCAACCACCAGCTCCGGCCGAACGACTACTCGGCGATAGTCCAGCCATTCAGAGAACGCGAGATAGAGGACGATCAATAGCGATACGATGGTGACAATGCCACCACTGGTCGTGCGGACTCGTGCTTCGTCAACTGTCTTCGTGAAGGCATCAAGTCGGGTAAATCTCGACTTTGGAGCCATTGCGATATGTATATTCCGTGGTCCTGCGCTCAAACAGCAAAGGCGGTAAAGACTGCTTGGCAACAGCTATTCATAATCGTGCTCGTTATCGATTCATGAAAAACCTGCTGATTTGCGCTGGCTTGCAAGATCTTGAAGTCCAATTACAGACGAAGCTCCTAACTCGGGCCTAAACAGGTGTTATTTTAGGCCCTATATGACGGCTCAGGACACCTTTCCAGAACTGGGGCCTAGCGCGTGGTGCCGTCGAAGCTTGAGCCGTGGCGTTCTTGGCAACCATCCTAGCTGTTTGACCGTGTTTTGATGACACCTTGGGGGCTACTTCAACCATGGGGAGCTTAATGCTAAAAAATTTGTTCCTACACATACAGACTTTAGACGGCGGGAGCACTAAAGAGCTTCGATAATAACCGTGGTGTTTCCCTTGTGTGCTGCTATGTTTCGATCACAGACGGTATCCACTAAGATATGAACAGCGGATTGGCTGGGGAACAAGAGCTCCCACACAAAATCAATTTCATAACAGCCTCACGACGCCCAATTGAGCATATGACAAAAGTGAGATGATTAGACGGCAAATGTACTCTCTATTCTGCCAAACCATCAGTCATGTGTATCTTGTCGACTCCTGAACTCCTTGCTGTCATTCTTTGTCACAAACATATCGTAAATCAAGCAGAGGCCTCTTCTTTGGCCGCAGTTCTCCTTTGCCTGACAGCCTTCGCAAGAACCTCCAGGACGTCTTCCGTATCAGACCATCCAATGCAGGCATCTGTGATGCTGACGCCGTACTGCAATCCAGCCTTGCCCTCTTTTGGAACCTTCTGAGCACCCTCGTTTATGTTGCTCTCAATCATTACACCCATAATAGCGTTCTCTCCCTGAGCGATTTGTGCCGCCAAAACCGCAGCGACCTTCGGCTGGTTCTTGTGGTTCTTGAGAGAGTTTCCATGCGAGCAGTCGACCATCAATCTCTCGCGAATGCCGGACTTCCGCAGCGACTCCTTAGCCTCGGCAATGTTCTTCGCATCGTAATTGGTGCCCTTGGTGCCTCCTCTAAGAATGACGAAGCAATCCTCGTTACCAACAGTTCCTACAATAGCCGCAACTCCTGGCTTCGTGACAGATAGGAAATGGTGTGGATGACGAACGGCTCCGATAGCGTCAATAGCGACACTGAGTCCGCCATCAGTACCGTTCTTGAACCCTACTGGGAAACTCAAGCCGGATGCCAGCTCACGATGGAGCTGACTTTCCGTGGTGCGTGCTCCAATAGCGCCAACACTCAGCAGGTCAGCCAAGAATTGAGGCGAAATCGTGTCCAACATCTCGCTCGCCAGCGGCATTCCCTTCTCAGTCAAATCCACAAAAAGCTGTCTAGAGATGCGAAGACCCTTGTTGATCTGGAACGAGTTGTCGATATCTGGATCGTTGATCAAGCCCTTCCATCCGACCGTAGTGCGTGGCTTCTCCAAGTAAGAGCGCATGACAATGAGCAGGTCGTCCGCATATTTCTCCTTCAAGGCCATGAGCTTATCGCAGTACTCGAGTGCAGCTGGCGGGTCGTGAATGGAGCATGGTCCAATCACTACCAGGAAGCGGTTTTTCTCGTCGGTGCCATTAACGATAGCGACAGACTCGTCGCGCCCTTTCAGGACTGTTGCTTTGGACTTTGAGGATTGCGGGATCTCATGCTGGAGCAGTCCTGGTGGAGTGAGTGGGTTGTAACCGCGAACTGTCATAAACTCGATTAGCAGGGTTCTACCGCACAAGGAATGTTCAGCTAGGACTTACTTCTCCAATCTTCTGACTCGGCCTTGTTGCCAACGTTCTTGTTGTCGATATAGAATGAGGACTAAGTAGAATATTTAGCAGACCGCACCGCGAAATTATTGCGTTCGCAGTTGAACAATTATATGTGAAATCATGGTAACACAAAACACTTACCGACATGACTACGGGCTTAATCGAAGAAATAAAGCTAGCTGCCTCAACGGTTTGGTTTTCTAAGCTGCAACAGGAAGAAGGATGTAAACAGCAACTCAGAATAAAATATAAGGTCACAGTGGTGGGGCATGAATGAGTACCAGCGATGAGCAAAGAGTCACAAACTAGGGTCCAGGGGTGTCGTATGATTGCTCGATTGGAGCACGGCATCAGCCAATCATGCAACTGCAACCTCTTGTAAGCTCACATCCATGGCCGCTACCGAAGCTTTCACAGCTCCTGCACTGATTAAAGATACATCTCCAGCCCAGCACCTGCCTTTAAATCAGACTTATTCGTCCTTATCTTCGTGAAATGTTGTGGCAGAGCATCATTTGTACGTCATTAGCTGGACTAACGGGGAAATTATTTTTGAACCGCCATCGGCTCGGCCAAGACTTTGAAACCCCACCTGAGCTCAAGCTCCATATCGTAATTGACTCCTGCCGGGAGGTGGTCTACGATTTTCGCGCTCGCTTTCATATCGTGCAAGTATTGCAGGCAAGTTACAGATCACAAGCATAGCTGATGCTCCCTGCCAATTCACGTTTAAATAGATCCTACGCAGGAAGTCCATTACTGCAGAAAACCACCGCCGACACGCAAATTCTGGCAAGAAACCCCTCTCGACCGTGGTGCGCCATTTCAGTTCTCCGTTCTGGAAATCAGATCCGGAATATCATCAACCGAGTTTTTCCCCTCGAGGATATCTACCGACGTTAGCAAGTGCTTAGGAACGCAAGGATGGGCTGGCAGGGGAATAACTTACTATAAACCGCTGTAAACAAAGGGTATTCCGCAGCCAAACCGCGGCTGTTCAAGAACGAAAAAATCTCCTTTGCCGTGCTCGTCCCCTGCAACTTCTGGCCGTTCAGCTCTCTCTCCTCAATCTCATCCACCGATACCCCTTCCTGGAGTGCCATCTTCGCGCAGCGGTGATTTCTGCCACCCGAGCACGAAGTAATAAGATCCGCAACGCCACAACTCTCTTCCAAGAAGGTTGCCGTGTTAACAGATTCGGCGAAGAACTCCTTCCCGAACTTCACCATCTCTAGGAGGCCGACACGCATCACCGCGGCCTTTGCATTGTCTCCCCAGCCACGGCCATCAACGAATCCCGCTGCCAAAGCAACAATGTTTTTGAGGGCACCCCCTAAAGAAACGCCGGCGACATCGTGTACCATGCGGACATGGAAGTATGGGCGATGGAACAATGTGCGGAAAACTGCGTGGTCAATTGGAGGGTATTCTGCTGGCAATGGCACAAGCTTCGCAGGCGATGATTCGCCGTGCACATCCTTATGCTCGAGCGAAGCCTGAGACGAAGGACTGTCTGGAACTTGCTCCCGTGAATCAAGCATTGGAGGGTCGTATGCAATTGTTGTCTCGGACCACTTTTCGTTCGCGATTTCGGACGCCAAGTTGGCTCCAGAGAGGGCACCAACATAGATGTTCAAGCCATGGCCAATGGATTCGGAGAACAGGTTGATGCCATCATCCGACACATCAACGCCCTTGATGCAAGATATACCGCGAGCAAAAGGAAGAATGTGTCCGCGCATCTGCGCAGAGATACGACCAATAAATTGATGTGGCAGGTTGAAGATGAGGATGGATGCGCCCTCAACGGCGTTCTCGACGGATGGGTTGGCAACGACGTTTGGTGGCAGTGCGATACCTGGAAGATATTTGAAGTTCTCATGGTACTTGTTGATAAGAGTGGTCAACTTTTCTGGCTTTGCGGCATCCCCTTGGTAATGTTTCGAGTCCTTTGGGATGGACACCTCCTCATCGTACACCCACATCTGCACATCCTCCTCAAATAACTCTGGATAAGCCTTGGTGTTTTCTGCGACGATTTTTGCGATGGTGGAACCCCTGGCATATGTGAGAATGTTGGCCGATGTTTTGAGTACGACCATGCATACCAGTTTCCAGATCCGACGACTGTCACCTTGTGCTTCTTCGTTGGGGAGGTGATTGAGGCCATATTCGCTTTTTGTGAAGGCTTCAGGTGCCTGGCGGTCTGGGCGAGTCTTTGCGTAGCCTTACCTGCTACTGTGACAGAGGATTTGGAAAGCATACGGTGCGTGCTTATAGGGGTAGATGGCCTGGCTTATACGAACACGCTTAACTACTGGACGAAGTAAATGCTGAATATGGCTGAAATGTTGTCTCGGTGCAGAAGGGCGAGAGGGATATTTTTTATAAAAATTCGGGACTGTATGGGGAGGATGACGGAGGTAAGGTCAAGGGCCAGAGCGACCATGGCGGGGATCACCTGGAGAATGGCTGAAGAGGGAAGAGATGTGTGAAAGTTTGAATATGGCGATTGGAAGCACAAGGTATTCTGTACAAAAGAGGCACAAGATACGCAAGGCGGAGGAACTAGAGGGCGTTGGGACGCGAGGCTGCCGAGGGTGTTTACGGCCGAATGTGGGGCGGCTCGGGGCGGAAAGTTCCCCTTTCAGCACTTCTGCGCCTGGTTGTCCCAATTATGGCCACAACTGGCGGCTTGTGCACCCATCTGCCAAGTGATACAGCCGAGCAGCCCTCTCACTGTGGCTACACTGTGGCTACCCGTGCCTCGGCGGAGAATCCGACCATGGAATACTTGGGCATGGGCCGAAAAAGACGTGACGACTTGATGCCTCAGAATTCTGGTTAATTTTCGATAAGCTGAACTAGTCTGTATCTTTAGTTCTTTGGTATTTGGATCGCGGCAACACATGCTTCGCAGTCTTCACTTGGCACCCAAGTACAAAGACACCTGCGGGCATGTCCCACCCACCACGATATCATAGGCTCCTAGTGATACTCGTAAGGGCCCTAGATTCTTAAACAAGCTCCTGTGTCGTTACGACGTATTATCCGTGCGAGTACTGTACGGGTATGGCAGGTTCTTGGAACCAACAGGTTGCCAACATCCACCACATCCGAACATTTGAAAACTCTGTTGAACTTCCCGACCAAACTATCGTATCCCCGCCTGGGCTCAGTGCTACTTTTTCCTTTGTTTAAATGCCAAGTGTGCTAGTGTAATGCGCGGATGAGTTGAAGATGGTAAAGACTAAAGATGCGTAAGCCTCACGGAGCAAAATGTCCCATCTTTGTCCCACTCCACCACAGTTTTGCACACAGGACGGGCCATGATTTGGCAGTCTCGAGTTGGCAGATGGCACTTGGCAGGCCAGAGTTAAACCAACCCTCCACTCGACCACTTGCCGACACATTTCTCCAACTTCCAACCCCCTGCCAATAACACCACGAGTGACCTTAATGCAATAATCCACTTTGAGGGATATGACGTGGTGATCACTTCACAACTCCAGCCACTACCCCAAGCATGCTTTGGAGAGCGTAACTGGATAGAAGTACCTGATCTTTGCCGTTTTCACCCAAGCCGATAGATTATCGCATCTTCCAGTATCCTCAGATTCGAATTCTCTCCTACCTCTGTACAACCACTCTTCACTTCATCCAGGACTCACTCTGCCCTACTGCGTCTTCTTGCCTTTGTATTTTCCAAACCCGCCTCACCGTCCTTCAACTGAGGAATCTGCTGCTCGCCAAACGCCTACGCAGATAAACTCGTATGAAGTCTGAAGAGAGATAGTTAAGCAGCACTACCGCTGCCCGTATACCTACCACTCCGACCCGGAGTCTGCTCATCGACTAGATGAGCGCCATGGTTCCTAAGATGCTGAAGGCCTCGAAAGAGGTCTATCTTCTTCCGCTACTCGACAATGGAGCTCCTGATGTTCCGGGAGGCTACATATACCTTGAGCCAAAGTCGACCGCCCCAATAATAGTGAGGTTCGCCATTGAAGGGACCTCCTCCATCTGCAGGCACGGCAGCCTCTGTGTGAACATTCCGGAGCCAGGCAACCCTTTCAGACGCGATGTCTTTCGAGAGTTCAAGTAAGCAACCCGCCAAGAGTTATCACACAGAATTTCTCTAATACTAGCATAGGCTCGAGCCCGACTTCAACCGCACCATCGAGATAGATATGGAAATTGAGGGCTCCGGTGCCTTTGCTTTCTACACTACCTTCTCCGAGCTGCCAGATTTGGAGGAAGCGGACACCCAATCTGCAAAGTCTACAAAGACTGAGCTGTTTTACATTGACGTTGCCCCGCGTCTCAGCCTTGATGGACAGCAGATGCCAATGGCCGCTTTGTCCATCTTCTCACTGATCTCGAAGTTCATGGGTCGGTATCCGGCTGACTGGCAGAAACATCTCAAAGGCATTAGCGAGCGTGGTTACAACATGATTCACTTCACGCCACTGCAAGTCAGAGGTTCATCAAACTCCCCTTACAGTATCGCCAATCAGCTCGGTTGGGATCCTGAGTGCTTTCCAAATGGCGAGAAGGACATTGTAGAGTTGGTGGATTGCTTGGAGAACGAGCATGGCATATTTGGTTTAACCGACGTTGTCTGGAACCACACTGCCAATAACAGCGAGTGGCTGCAGGAGCACCCAGAGGTCGGTTACAACATGTCGACTGCTCCGTGGTTGGAGTCAGCTCTCAAACTCGACACAGGGCTTGTCACCTTCGGCAAGGAACTGGGCAAGTTGGGCCTGCCAATGGATATTAAGTCGGTCGATGACTTGCTTCAAATCATGGAGGGCATCAAAACTTACGTAATTGAAGACCTCCGGCTTTGGGAGTACTACGCAATAAATGTGGAGAGAGATGCCGATGCAACTGTTAATTGCTGGGTGAATGGAGACGTCAAGCTGCCATCCGAGGGCTTCGGAAGCAACGATGTCGGAGGACTTGAGGGCATCAAGGATGCCTCTACTGCGGACCATGCTCAGTTCCTCATCGATAAAGCAATGCTTGGCACGACCCGGATGGGAGAGCGTTATCGACGCTCGGTCGATCCTGCTGTAGCAGCATCGTTGCTCACAATCCTCTACGGGCGGTTTGAACGCGATGGTTCGGACGGTCCTGATAGAGCTGTGGCGAGAAACAAGATCGTGGAGATCCTAGATGCCGTCAATTTGCCACTATATCGCGAGTATGACGGCGATGTCGCCGAAATTCTCGAGCAAATATTCAATCGGGTCAAATATGTGCGCCTTGACGATCACGGCCCAAAGCTTGGGCCAATCACCGAGAAAAACCCTCTCATTGAACCCTACTTCACAAGACTACCACTGAATGCTACGACGAAGAAGCACAAGCAAGAAGACCTTGCCCTCGTCAACAATGGTTGGATTTGGGCAGCCAACGCATTAGTAGATCACGCCGGTCCATCTTCTAGAGCCTACCTTCGTCGAGAAGTCATTGTTTGGGGAGATTGTGTCAAACTGAAGTATGGGAAGAGTCCTGAGGACTCCCCATATCTTTGGGAATACATGGCAAAGTACACCAGATTGATGGCTAAGTACTTCACTGGGTTTCGCATCGACAACTGCCACTCAACGCCTATACATGTGGCAGAGTATCTCTTAGATGAGGCGAGACGTGTGCGCCGAAATCTCTTTGTAGTAGCTGAACTGTTTACTGGCTCGGAAGAGATGGATTACATCTTCGTCAAACGCCTTGGAATTAGTGCCTTAATTCGCGAGGCAATGCAGGCATGGAGCACAGGCGAGCTTAGCCGCCTTGTCCACCGCCACGGCGGTCGGCCTATCGGTAGTTTCGAAGTGGATGAAATCTCGGGTGGCGATGCGAAAGGTTCGAGTGGGACTCCCACCGGCAAAAGTAACCAAGTTAAGGAGATTGTACGCAAGATAAAGCAGACCCCAGTGCATGCTTTGTTCATGGATTGCACCCACGACAACGAAGTCCCTGCTCAGAAGCGTGATGCACGCGATACGCTGCCAAATGCCGCATTAGTTTATATGTGTGCTTCGGCAACTGGCAGTGTGTTCGGATACGATGAAGTCTATCCTAAGCTCGTCGATCTCGTCCATGAGAAGAGGCTTTATTCCTCAATCTCCTCACAGAAGAAAGTGAAGACAGAGGCCGGAGAAGGCGGTATTGGTGGCATTAGAAAGCTTCTCAATCAGATCCATACGATCATGGGATTAGATGGGTACGAGGAAACTCATATTCACCATGAGGACCAGTACATTACTGTTCACAGAGTTCATCCAGAATCACGCAAAGGGTATTTTCTCATCGCTCACACTGCGTACCCTGGCTATGGAAATGGCAATGGCGGATTTGCTCCAGTTCACCTAGCTGGCACTAAGGCTCGTCATCTTGGAAGCTGGATGCTAGAAGTGGACAATTCCGACCAAGCTAAGAAGACAGTGCTCGATGACGAAAAGTTTCTCAAAGGTCTCCCGAGTAAGGTTATTAGTTTGCCAGGCGTCCGAATGGAGTCAAACGCAGACGAGACAGTGATTAGCGTCAGAGACAAGTTTCCACCTGGCAGTATTGCCGTCTTTGAGACGTGGATTCCGACTGCTGAGCACGCCGATGGTAATACTGGCCTCGATACTTTCGTCACTTCTGGAGCCAGAGCTGCATTCTCAAATGTTGACCTCATCGACCTCAATTTCATACTTTATAAGTGTGAGGCAGAGGAGCGTGACTCAAGTGATGGGGAAGACGGCGTTTACGATGTCCCAGGCCATGGCAAACTCGTCTATGCCGGACTTCAAGGATGGTGGAGTGTCCTCAAGAACGTAATCCTCAAGAACAATCTTGCGCATCCAGTCTGCCAGCACCTTCGAAACGGACAATGGGCATTAGACTACATCGTTGGTAGGATGGAGCGAGCATCTAAGAAGGAAGGCTTTGAACGCTTGGCGGCCCCAGCTCAGTGGCTTAGAGAGCGCTTCGACCCTGTTAGAAAACTGCCTAGCTTCCTCCTACCTAGGTATTTTGGTCTCGTCATTCGTACCGCTTACATGGCGGCCTTCGAGCGAGGAATCGAGCTTATGAACGGCAATGTACAACACGGACAGTGGTTTATGCGAAGCCTCGCAATGGTCAGCGCTCAGCAAACTGGCCTCGTCAAATCTGCTTCCCTTTATCCCAACAAATTGGTACCATCCTTGGCTGCAGGCCTTCCTCATTTTGCTGTGGAATGGGCACGCTGCTGGGGCCGTGATGTCTTCATTTCGGCCAGAGGACTTTTCTTGGGCACAGGCCGATATGATGATGCTCGGGAGCATATCATCGCCTTTGCGAGCGTTGTCAAGCATGGCATGATCCCTAACTTGCTAAGTAATGGAAACCTGCCTCGATATAACTCCAGAGACTCGGTATGGTTCTTCCTGCAAACCATTCAAGATTACACCAAGATTGTACCAAACGGTATGGACATATTAAAAGAAAAAGTTGCCCGCAGATTTTTGCCGTACGACGACACATGGTTTCCCTCGGACGACTCAAGAGCGTACAGTACTTCTTCGACAATGGAAGACATCATTCAAGAGATTTTCCAGCGACACGCCTCTGGCATGTCCTTCCAAGAGGCTAATGCTGGTCCAAATCTTGATATGCAGATGAAGCCGGAAGGTTTCCAAATCGACATCAAAGTTGACTGGAAGTCTGGCTTCGTCTTCGGCGGAAATCAGAATAACTGCGGCACATGGATGGACAAGATGGGAGAGAGTGAGAAGGCCGGAAGCAAGGGCGTGCCAGGCACACCTCGTGACGGTGCGGCAGTCGAGATCACTGGCTTGCTATACAGCGCACTAAAGTGGGTAGCTAGCCTACATGATCAAAAGAAATATCGCTATGGTGGCGTCAGCACGAACGACACGGACAACAAGGTGATGAGCTTTGGTGCATGGGCTAGTCTGATTAAAGATAACTTCGAGCGCTGTTACTATATCCCGCAGTCATCCAAGGATGATGGGGAGTACGATGTCAATCCGAATACCATAAACCGTCGTGGCATCTACAAGGATCTTTACAGGTCCGGCAGGGAGTATGAGGATTACCAGTTGCGCTGCAATTTCCCCATTGCAATGACAGTTGCGTCAGATCTCTTCAATGAGAAACACGCACTACATGCTTTGGTGCTTGCCGATCGAGTATTACGAGGTCCAACAGGAATCGCCACACTTGATCCGTCAGACATGAACTACCGCCCTAACTACCACAACTCGGAAGATTCCGATGACTTCGCTACTAGCAAGGGTAGAAACTACCATCAGGGTCCCGAGTGGCTTTGGCCCACTGGATTCTTCCTGCGTGCTTTGCTTATTTTCGATCTTAAGCGCCGTACTACGCCGCAAGGAAAGACGGAGGCCTTCCAGCAGGTGACCAGGAGGTTGCAAGGCTGCAAGGAAGCAATCGTGGAGAGCGAGTGGGCAGGCCTAACAGAGCTGACTAACAAGAATGGTTCGTTCTGCGCCGATTCGGTAAGTTTCATCCCGTCACGATCGCGAAACAAGCTAATAGCGATAGTCGCCAACACAGGCCTGGTCAGCAAGCTGTCTGATCGACTTGTATCACGACGCTGCTCAGTATGACTTCACAACACTGTCCAACAACTAGGGAGATGGGTATGCACAACAAGCATACAAGGAGTTTCGGCCTAAGGCACAAGCTTATCATGGAGCGAGGGATTTGGAGTCCATGAAGACCTGGGAGATGGAGATGCTATCACGGAACGTCAAGATTCCTAAGTTGCGCTTGTTGGATTGTAGAATGCATCGGTATAGAATGAAAGACACTACGTCACATGAAGCATATGCAAACTCGGTGGACTATACTTGCGAAATACATTCCTTATGGCCAGTGCTTTACCAGCAAAACACCAAAATTGCGGGCAAACGGATACAGTCTAAGCAATAGGGTCCATTGCTCACCTTATCCTCGCTCTCGCAAAACGGTGACATGTTTGCATGCCTTTCCGGTGTCTTCAATCCCTCACCTCCAAGGCTTCATCGCCGATTCTCCACGACTAATACTGCGGGCACAGCAACAGGCTTTCATGGTTGCGTACGAACCATTTTCAATCTCAACATACCATCTCCCACTGCCGTTCCATTCTTTTGCCCGGCGTCTCCACTAAGCATTTCGCTTCGCTCTGACATTTTCAATGGCGGCTTTTGTTCTTTATAGTTATTATTCCGAGTAGAACACTCTGAATATCATGTGGATCTCGGGGCCTCGTGATTTGATTTTTTCTTCAATTGATGCTGAAAGCATCCGGGCCTGGGTATGTACACCATTAACGCCGTGACAAGTTTTTATCCTGTCCGTTCCCTTGCTTCATCTCACTTCTTGACGAACTCCGGCTTTTGCTCCATTGTCTGGCTGATGAATTCCCTTAATGCGGCCCATTTACTGGCGGTTGATACTGAGGCAGGGCTACTTCCAACGGCGACCGGCTCCGCGGCTGAGACGCTGCTTGTCAACTGCGCCATATTCTTGCCGAATCTTTCTCTCTCCATCTTCTCGAGCTTTTCTCTCCTCTTCGTTGCGCCAGGTCTGGTCTTCATGCTTCTGTGCTTGATCTTTGCGTTGCCCGTCTCAACTTGTTGCTCGCCTCCTGCGCTGATATCCGGCAAAGCATCCGCCAGACTCTCGAGGGTGGTCACCAATTTCTTGCTTGGGCGTCTGCGCTTGAGGACCTTCTTGTTGGTTTTCTCGATGCGGTTGACGAATGCTGAATGCTTGATTGTGCGCTTATCTTTCTTTGTGTTTAGGAATTCGTCCGTGACTGCAGTTCCGAATGCTGCGGATGGGGTGAAGTTCGCAGGACGAGCCATCATGCCCGTGCCGGAACGGGAGACTTTCGCTCGGATGGAGCTGCGCTTCGTTGTCGGAGCCTGTGTATACTGTTAGCGTTGTTCTGAGACAATGGGTTATCAATGACTACTCACCATGTTTGCGATTGATAGAGACGAGGGACTGAAACCAGAAATGTCTCCAATGAAGAAGCAGTGTCAGTTGTCGCCTCAGAAATTTGACAGTCTGGAAAGCTCATGGATAAATACGACCTAAGGTTTAGTTCCCGCGTGGCACGACCACAGCACCCCGCAAATGCCAAGGCCTGGCAAATTCAGTTTCGTCGCACCAGCACTAACAACGGAGGTCACACATGCATGTAGTCGTTATTCATCAAAGGCGGGTTCAAAAATTCCAACTTATTAATTTAATTTAGCCATTGTTTTGCAGCGCGATCTTTGGGTTTAACAAAATTTCGGTGTTTTGTTCACCAGAAAGAAAAGCTTTCCCTGTGAAAGCCACGTAGGGCCTAACAAGCAATTGGTTGGCCTAAAAAGTCCAAAACGAACTCATGATTGAGCAGATAAGCCGGCAGGATTGTTTCCTATTGCGGCGAATTAGGAACTCGTGTCGTTCTGCTCATGAATGGCAATGATTGTAAAGCATGCTGCCTGGCACGCCAATCTTCGTGCATCGTGTCCTGAGATTTACTTGTACTCGTGATGCTTGACTTAGACATGTGAATGGTGGAGGACACCTCGCCTAAGACAGACGCGGCGTCTCCTGCAAGGGCGCGTCTATATGCATCAGCTCTACTTTGTATATTCTGCACAATTCGGAAACCGGTTTTCTGAAAATCCTCGGCGACTTGGAAAAGCGTTGGCTCAGTGTTGTGCATTTTTTCGAGGAGTTCCTGTGATAAAAGTAAGCGTGGTTGGGGAGAGAGGACATAGGCACTACCTACATCTACAAAATAATGAAGCATATCACTGAGGTCTTCTTGATGAGGCTTAAGTGCCGCCTTCCATATTTTCTTTGGTGCAGGATTGTGGCCGCTGCCATGTTCGTCGTCTAGGCCCTTCTCGTTATCGCTTTCGCTTGAATCAGATGAGCTGAGTTCATTCCTTATGCTGACGGATCTCGCAGGTGGCATATTCTCAGCATTAACTGATGTCTTCTCCAAATCGATGACGGGAACGACGATATAACCCTTAAGGGCAAGTTCTCCAATCGTCTGCTTCGGTATGAGACCTATCTTCGGTTCCTCAATAGCAGAAACAGCCTGACCTGCAGTGGAAGGCTTGGCCGCCTTTCGTAGTCGCAAAGAAAAGTCGCTATCATGTCTCGTGCTTGGCTTGAAGGGGTCATGCAGAATCGACGTAGTTGCGACTGTCGTGTTGGTAGTCACGCCTACATAATTTCCAGCCTCCGTAGAATGATGTGGAGTGTACCGTTTTCCAAAGTCGAGCTCGTCCTGAGGGGCTGAAGGACGAGCCTTGTAATTGCTGGAAATAAAAGAGAGCCCGGATCCAGCCAAAGTGGTGCCATCCATGATGGACGGCTCGTCTGATTTTGAGGGGACGACAGTCGCAGCAAATGTCGCAATCGTTTGTCTCGGTATTGATACTGGTGCCACCTTGTCTCGGCCTGCTTTGGGCTCAATGGCAGAATGTGCCGTCACAGGTTGTTTAGCATGCGGGCTACCATTCTCATCCACTCTGGAGAGAAAACTCGGGAGACTTTGCTCTCCATTCATGGCCGCATCGAGGCTATCATCGGTAATGAAGATGTCACCGTCATTGGAGAGGTCGAAATGGGATAAGCTGTCATGAAAACTTGGAATGCGTGGCCTTTTTCTTGTTGAGGCCGTGGCAAACTTCTGTGCTTCCGGTTCAGGCCCGCGAGCACTACGGGCAGCGACGACTGAGTTGCGCTCTTGATAGCTTGTCCCTGGTGAAGTACTATTGCGCCTGACTTCCTCTTCCGTGTGTGAACTGCTCGGCACACATTGATTTCTTGGACCTTGGGGCCCAAATGCCACCAGAGGTGTTTTTCTAGCCACGTGGTCGTCAACGAGGTGCTCTGATAGATTGTTCTCATTCTTTGATGCCCAACTCCGATCAATCGACCCAAAGTGCCCCTGCGACTCCCTTTCTGACGTTCCTGTAGATGGAATCAGGGAACCAGAAGCTTGTTTTACCGAGCTCAAGACTTGCTCTACATGTGCAGACTTAATAAAACGTTGGCGTTTGGCTCGAGGTTTCAAAGTTTGAGGCACAAAACCAGCTCTTGCCTTGCGAGTTTTTGATGGTAGCACCGTCACAAGGTCATTATCATCGGACACATCCAGGTTGATTTCCTCACCTGCTGTAGCAGTCTTCTGGGCCTGAAGTCTTTTCTTGTGCCGGACTTGGGTCGCGTTGGTGCTATGAAGCAGAACCTCGTCGTCTGAGACAGGGTCGGAGACGACCTTTTGATTGGTTTCCTCTTCAAGAATGCCAATATGAAGTGGCGACCTGGTAAGTTCTGACTTGCTTTTTGATTTTCCACCTGAAACCGCAATATTAAACTCCGAAACTGCCGTCATCTCCTCTAGCTTATTCGTTGGATGTGCCTTCTGCTGAGCTCGCAGAAACACCTGAGCCATCTTATTGGCAACCTTAGCAGCAGTCATCACACGTGGTACTGATTTAACAGTGTGGCCGACTAGCTTATCCGAGTTTGGAAGCACTTCATCGTCAATATCAAAAATTATGTCGTCCTCAACGTGCTTGGGTGACTCCTGGTGATTCGGTGACACGGCTCTATTCGTGGACTTCAATGGAATATCCAGAGCCAGCGGCGAACTCGACAACGACTGCAAGTTTGACGTCTTTGACGCATTCTCCATGGAGACCTCTTTGGTACAAGAGGCTGATGTTGCTCTATCCTCCATTTTGAACCTGGAATTACCAGTTTGCTTTTCCTTGGACCTTTCTTCTGGCTCTTGGAATTCTTCCCCAATCTTGGGACGCGCCACTTCATGGTGAAATTCAAGTTCAATCGAAGCCGACTTGCTTAAACCGCCCTCATCGTCATACTCACTATCACTGAACTCTTTCATTTTCTTGTGGAGCTCGGTGGTGCGAGCTGCCCTAGTTCTGGTGACCTGCGTCTTTGCCGGCTCACCTGTTTTGGCTAACGTCGTTGATACAAGCGGCTTCGTAGGATCTTTGCGTGATGAAGCAGCTGGTTTCTCCGCTTCCTTCTCCAATGCCGGCTGCCCGGCACCTGCCTTCAGTTTGGCCTTAGCTGCATACGTTTTAGACTTCGAGACATTAGTCGCCTTGATTTGCTTTCCTCTGTTTTGTCGTTTGATTTGGCGTTTCTCCTCAGGAGACGGAAGCATCCCATACACATCGGCTCCATCGCTGTTATTTGCGGCATCTGGTGGCATTGTTGGCGGCCGCGGATGCCTTGTCTTTGGGCTCTGGTCGATTAGCGCATGCTCTAAAGGGTGAATTCCCTTCATCAAACTACTAGGCACAGCTTTTGCTGTCCGCTTTGTGTTGTTGAGCATGGAGGTAGAGACACCTATTGCTGGCTTCGTTTTAAGAGCCTTCCTTTTAGCACGGATCGCTGGAAGCTTGGACCCAGCCACAACAGGCCTCTTTTGAGCAGTTGGAGCGGACACCAAGGAGGCATCTAAATAACGATTCCCCACGATCCCATCACTAGTTTCCGAAGAGTCTCGGATCGGCTCAGAGGCACCGGTATGGGTATCGGGCTTCGCCCGTAACGCTGCCTCTGGCTCATCCTGACTGGACTGTGTCATGGAGAGGCTCTCTTCAGATTGTGGCTCAGAAGCTTGGTCGGGAGCTAGGTCGGGATTGCCCTTCGTGAAAGACGGGACCGCCTCCAGCGCCTTATGAGAGATAGGGTCGGACGAAATATCATCCTCAAGGACATGGACCAAAAGCTTGGGCCTCGTTGAGAGATTTCCCGGCGGCACTTCCTTGGCAACGTTATTGTCATAGTCATCATTCAAGACCACTTCCTCGCCGATGCTCGAGACCTTGCTATGTGTACTATCTTGACTGTTCGATATCCCAGGGGATCCCCTCTGTAAGTTCTCGATTTCGGTAGTGTATTTGGTGGTTTGCAATGAGCCTTTAACAATGTCAACAATGCCGTTCGCGCTGGATTGATCGGGCAGAGTGATTTTAATCTGCGACAACTGTACAACTTTCGAGTTGAAGTTGCAAGGTTTATCTTCGTGCAGAGTGAATACCACGTCGACGGGGGGCTTTTCGAGCTTGGAGTCCAATATGACCATTGCTGTCTCGACACGCGCGATTGATGTCCATGGGACATCCACAGCCGAATCGAATCGGTTTCCCCCAGAATGTATATAGACGCGAATGACATCAGCTACCTCAATGTAAATGCTGCGATGCCACTGAGAAACACCCGAAGTGTTGGCGAATGGCGGAACCGTAACAACATTTTGAGCAAACTGAATTTCCCCATTGCTACTTAAGTGTTAAGACGTCTCTGATGGAGTTAGGGTGACGGGAACATCTACCTCTCGTTTTCCGCACAAATATCTTCCCAGATGTGATCAACATATTCCTGGAAGCTTTTGTCCCATTGGGATGCGGATGGAAGCGAGCTTGGATATTTCGTGAAAACCGTCTCACTTGTGTCCCAGGGAAAGAAGCCCTTGATAGGATGATCTGCAGCAACCATGACGGTCAAGATGCGGCCCGCAATAGCTCTGATTATTTCGCTGGGTTCGTATAAAACAGAAGATCCCAGCTTAGTCCTAAAAAGTCATTGGCTTGCTTTCATATACTTGGGATAAGTGCATCGCACCTCTTGCTCTCTGGCATCAATGCAACAATTTGCTGGTTATCTTCAGAGTCTCTTAGAAGCTCGAGAGTCAAAGTACCAAGCTTCCATCCGTTAGCACATCACTCTACAAAGTACAGATTTTGCGTACCCATCTCTTGCTGGTGAAGCTTTCAGACTTATCGCAGAACCGTTCATACAATTGAGGCAAGCAGCCTTGCCCAAGCAATGTTGTACGGCCGTCAAACAGCGACTTCTGGTCTTCTTCTTGGCTCTCATTGTGCAATGATTCCTGAGACGATCAGCCTTCAAATACTTCTTCGAATGAGAGCGGAAGCCTTACAGCAAGGAGGTACAAGCCACGATCCCTGACCCATGACTCTTCGGTTGCAAGGAGCATTTGCACAATGAGTACAAAAGCATCCGGGCGTAGGCGGCGACATGCTCTAATGCCGTTGCCACATAGCTCGACCACGTCTTTGAGCACTTCGCGAGAGATGAGAGTATTACTGTCATTCAGGTCTTGTAAATCTGCTTCAATGCTTCTTGCGTACTCTCTGTTAATCCTGACACCTATTAGTAGTTGTTAATGTGGCACGTAACTTGAAAACCTCACTTCACAGACCCCGCCGGCTTGTTCAAAGTGTTGAGAACTGTTTCCACGAACGACATCATTGGCCCAGTGGCAGGCTCAGCCAGCATGCTGACTTTCCTCCCTTGCGAGCCTCTTGGCGTTTTCGGACCCATATTGGGGATGAAGGACGGATTTCGACCCCCTATCAACAAATTCGATTATTGACTATGTGACGTAGATGGAGAGATGCTTGACAAATGAGAGGAGAATGAAAGAAGAAAGAGGAAGGGAAATTGGGGACCGCCGACATTTGAGAAAGTGGGAAGATTCGATTGAATGTGGGATGTCGCTAAATCTGGATTCGTGCGACCTGAGGTCTGCTTATCCCGTCCCAATCGGGTAGTCGCGACCTGGCTTCCTGCCTCTCTATGAGGCCGAGGGTCCAACAGAGTCACCAAGACCGGCTTCTGCCTACCGGAAAGACCGAGAATGTCAAGTAACTGATCCGTAGATACTCCTTGGATGAGATCTTTGGTAGACATCGTGACGGTGATAAATGTGAAGCCAGACGATGTGGTGATTATCAGAGTTTAGCAGCCCAGCACCGACAAAACGCCGCCTTTACCGTACTCGTACTTGTGCAGCGGTTCGCAATGCTGGTAGGCAGTATATCAGGTTGAATTTAGTATGATGCGCCATCCACGACCTGCTCCATGCCCCTATAAATAGTTCGTCGTGACAGCCACCTCGAGCAGTCCTGTAGTAACCGTCAGTTGCAGAATGCTATGAGGCCGCAGCTTAGATGCGTTCCCAGCTCTTGGCTGTGTGTGAGTGTGGCCGCGATTTGAAGGTTGATGGCTGTCAGTTGACAACCTTGGCACGACTTGCAACCCTGCGGACTTGCAACCTTGAAACCTTATTTTATGGGCCCATTTGCACACCCCTGTGGTGCTTAGAAATCTACAGATGTTGTAGAGTACAAGGTCCTTGGTTTTTATATCGGACTTAGCCTTTCGGAAGACGACTAAACTCCGCGATTAAGTGTTCTTCTTTCTGCAGCAGCCTGCTTTCATCTTCTATCATATAACTCGGGACACCCACCTATGCTTCCCTGTGCTGTCAGTACTCGTAACGAATAATGCACGACGCCCAAATGTCAGTCTCCGCGCCTAATCTGGACGAAGAGGCGCCGAAAAGGACAATCTTCTACCTCGCATACGGCTCAAACCTCTCGGCGGAAACCTTCCTTGGTGTACGAGGCATTCGTCCATTGTCGCAACAAAATGTCCACTGCCCATCTCTTACTTTGACATTCGATCTTCCGGGCGTGCCTTACGTTGAGCCATGCTTCGCGAATACACGCCTCACCAATCCAGAGGACAGCCCTCGGTACTTCGCCAAGCGCCATGCGCCAGTCGCTCCCGCCGCCTTCACCAGTGAGGATAACCACAAAACTCGGTGGACGAAAGGCCTCATTGGGGTTGTCTATGAAGTAACGAAAGCCGATTTCATGACAATCATCGCGACTGAGGGCGGCGGCACAGCATACCAAGATATCACAATCCTATGCCATCCTCTTCCCAAAGGCACAACCGTTGTCCCGGAGCATCCTGGAGCGGAACCTTTGATCGCGCACACCCTGTTCTGCCCGCAACGGCCAGGGCTCACCCGTCCTGACCCCAATTATGCTCAACCTTCACCGCGCTACCTTAATCTCATAACGTCAGGCGCCTCTGAGCATCAGTTGCCTGCTGAGTATCGAGAGTACCTTGCTGGGCTGCGTCCTTACCGTGCGACGTCTGTAAGGCAGAAGATTGGTAAGGCTATCTTCGTTGCCACCTGGCTGCCGGTGTTCGCTGCGATCATTGGCATGTCGAAGGTCATGGCTGGCAAGAATGGTAGGGTCCCTGCGTGGTACGGAAAGTGCATGGACGTTTTAACACGTTGCGTATGGGGAAGCTATGACCACTTTTACAAGAGGATATATGGCGACGGTGAAAGAACGACCGAAGATGCGGAGTTAGCTTTCGAGAAAGGCATAGCTGAGACAGCTGATCCGGCGATCTTATTGTACCAAGACGAGAAAAGGACTCTTCTAGAGAAGGAGCAGGATATTCTGGAAAGCGTGATGGCATAGATGCCTTGCTCTAATATGTAAATAGCGAACGTTGTTTAGTGTTAGGTTGTTTGCAATATGGTACCATATCTAGGTCGCATATACTAAGCAAGATTGTTACCATCCACCAATTGCTTTGATTTCCATACCTCAAGCCTTAAAACACTTGTCTTCCTCAAGGATTATTCTTGGAAGTACCTTGGCTATAGGTTTGAAACGGTGATTGGTGATAAAGTTTGTGTGGAAGGACTAGTTAGGCTCTCTCCCCGATATTGTGATGTCTTTTTCATAAATCTAACAAGTTGCGCTTGGGCAATTCAAGATTATCCTTAGCTTCGCACAATTCTACCCAGACGCGGATGACATATAATCACGCAATCTACATAAACTGAAAAGGACCAGAGTGGTAAATGAGAAGGGAGGCGTATGAAGCAGTTGTCACAGACTGCATAGATCGCTGGGCGTATCCCTTATGCGCACTATGGCTTTTGGGGAGCGCCGGAACTCGAGAGAAGATTATGTGCATTCGAATATCTGCGGAAGCACTCGTGCTGAGGTGCCGTATCGAAGCACACTCTCCAACGCGCTCTTATCCTGCCTTCTCCCTGGAGTTGCGTGTTCCTCCAGCAGCCTTCTTGAGCTTCAAAACAGGCTTTCTCGTTTCCATGTTGATCAAGTTCCCAATCTGTGTTTGCGGTGCAGGGCGGTGTCGGCGTTTTATCATATCGTACTTCGTAGTCACCATAAGAGAGCACTGTGTCTAACGTGTTGGAATCCGTTGTATTGTACGTGCAGTGCTTCAACGCCCTTCAGCCAGTATATGATATCTGATAAAGTTCCCGACCCGTAGCTACAGCTCGTACAACCAAGGAAGCACCATTCCCATTTTCATCGCAATCGACGCTTATCTGAGACGGCGGGCCTCACGCTCGGACTCGAGGAGGCAGAGGATGTCGTCCTCACGGACTATGTACTTGTCAGTATGTCGGATTCGCCAGTCTCGCAGTATGGCTGTCGTCGCTTCGCTGCTGGAATATATTCGTACCTGGACCCTTGACGTTGCGGATGATGGAACGGGTGGTGTCGTCCATGAACTCAACACGGACCTGGGTAACACCTCCACGGGAACCTGCAAAATGTCAGAACTTCGTCCTGATTTGTGTTTTTGCGCTTGCGCCGAGCGCTATTTCGTGATATGCATACCGGTACGGCCCAAAACGCGGGTGACCTTAACGAGCTTGACTGGGACCTTGCTGGTATCCATTTTGGCGAATCTTTGAAACTGTCAGTATGATATCGACAGGCAGCAGTTCATCAGGCGAACATACGTGACTGATTGGGTCGTGGATTCGGGTGGTGTAAAGATCGGTGGGCGTCGGCGTACGTCTAGGCTAGCTGTGCTTCAATTTGCAAATTCGGGGTTGTAGGGTACGTGAAGCGAGAAACCCTATTTGGGCCGGGGTTGTAGTTGTTCCGGTCCAGGATCTGGGATGCCTGGCTGGGTCTAGCGTGCTTTATACAGTCGAGTCAGGGCGGCCGGCGCCCGGGGTGCCTACCATCTGGCTGCCCCTCCAAAAAGACTGTACAAGCGCTGCGATTTTGCGGGGCAGATAAACCAGGAACATGTCACAGATACTCTTCCGTCGCGATATCTGCAACTATACTCAAAACACGCCCTTCACCTTAGCCAACTCCCCTTCCAACCCTCCCTCTCTCCACCCATCCGAGGCCCCCATTTACACATTTCGTGTCAGTTCAGGCCAAGGGTTCTGTCCCTCAAAGTGATACTTTGTGCAACCATCTCTCTCTTGTAGCACCTAAACAAGATATAAACACCACAAATAGCCATGGATCTCGTCAACAGGTACTACCACCTTAACCATCGCACCCCACGTCCTCACTATGGCGAATCGTTTATTGGGTGCTGGACACACAGATCTAATTCGTTGCAGCCTTGAGAACCGTCTCTTGTTCGCAGTCCCAAAGAGTGAGTAACAAGCCTCTGCCATCTAATCGAGCCGCTGTCTAATGCGCAACCAGAGGGTCGCCTCAATGCCGCCGCGTTGAACCTCCTAGAGGGTGCCGACATCCAGTTCCGTCGTGAGAACCGTCTCGACATTGCGCTCGTTAAGAATCTCCCAATCGCCCTCATCTTCCTTCCAGCAGCCGATATCCCAACCTTCGTTGGCGAGGGCCGTGTTGACCTTGGTATCACCGGTCAAGATCAAGTCGCAGAGCACGACGCGGGCTTCAAGGCTCTTGCGCGCAGAAGAGCTGGCTCTGGAACCTCCACACCAGTTGAGGACCCAGCACTGAAGGGCTGCGAGTCTGTCTTGGATCTCGAGTTCGGCGCTTGCAAGCTTCAGGTCCAGGTCCCAGTTAAGGGCGAGTACAAGGAGCCAAAGGACTTAATTGGCAAGAACATCGGTACCAGCTTCGTTCACTTGGCTGCTGAGTACTTTGCGAAGTTGGAGGCTGAGCAGGATGCGGCTACCGGCGCTGCACCAAGCAAGAAGCTGCGCACCAAAATCATTGAGTTGAGCGGAAGTGTGGAGGCTGCCTGCGCACTGGGTGTTGCTGATGGAATTGTCGACTTGGTTGAGTCTGGCGAGACTATGAAGGCTGCTGGTCTCCAGGCTATCGACACCGTTGTTCTGACTGTCGCAACCTTAATCAAGTCCAAGAACCCATCGAACCAAGCTATGGTCGACCTCATCGCCTCCAGAATCAACGGTGTTATCACCGCCAAGAAGTACGTCCTGTGCCAGTACAATGTCAGCCGCTCCAACTTGGCCGGCTGTGTTGCTGTGACTCCAGGTCGCAGAGCTCCTACCATCAACGCCTTGGAGGAGGAGGGTTGGGTCGCGGTCAGCGCCATGGTTGCCAAGAAGCAGATCGCTACCGTTATGGACAAGTTGACCGATTTGGGAGCCACCGATATCCTGGTGCTGCAGATCATGAACACCAGAGCTTCATAAACGGATACCCCGATTTCACAATCACATCTATTGAATAGAGCAAAAATATGGAGAAAGAAATAGAAAGAATAATTCGCCTTACTTGCCATCCTGTGGGATTTGGGGCAATGAAGAAGAAGAGGTCACAAGACAGGTTTGCAGCTGCACATTTACCGATCCTTCAAGATCCCTTCCTTCTTTTACAGGCTCTTGAGGACCGAGCAAAAATGGATTCAGTAATAGCCGTGTGGTCTAGTTGCCGGATTTGCACGAGCGGTTGGTGCTTTGGATGCTGCGATATTTGCATGTTTGTCTCGACAGCGCTTGGCTATCACTCGGTCAACGAAGGGATTTATCCATCACTTATCTTTTCACCATCAACACCCGTTGAAAGCACTTGTGGGAACTCCAACGTTTCTTCGCCAAAGAGCTGTCCGCCGAGTGTTTCCTCATAGGACCTCATTCTTCTTTTTCACCGACCCACATCTCCAGTTATCCAAGTTTCATTCATCGCGATTCTCATGTTTGCCTCATACTTGTTTATCCTAGACGTATTCGGATACTTTAAGCTTAGAGGCTTCACAGAAAGATTCCGGGTGCATAGTTAGCTAGATAACATTGTTTTGCACACGTCTCAATTCGTTATTTTACAGCATCGCTCTCTACAGACATGTTCACGCATCCAACTACGTGTGGGTATTCAAACCACCCCCAACTCCAAATGAAACTGGCTCACTCGCTCTAATACGCAGTATCGCAGACACGCCCAACTAACAAACAACATGATACCACCTCTTCCACTTCGGCCATAACGCCCTCTCCTGCCTCTCCTCCCTCAAAAACGCCTCCAGATTCAACTCTCTCCTCCCAGTCGTCAAGTCCATCTCGGCCGCCTTCCAACACCTCGTCTTATACCACCACTTATACGTCACATACATAATCAGCACAATTGGTGCCGCCAAATAGGCCAAGAAGAAACTCTCAACCTGCTCTTTCACGCTCATTGTTGCGTAGTTGACGGGCCAGATACCCGTCCAGAACTGTGCGACAAGGACGAGACAGTTGAAGATGAATCCGATCCAGGAGCCGATCAGGCCGGGTTGGGAGACGAAGGCGAGTTCTTCGAGGGTGTGGCCTTGGAGGGCCCAGGCTTGGCGGAAACGGATGTGCGACAAGCAAATCGATCCCCAAGTGAAGATCGACGACAAGCCGGAGAGTGCTAGCATCCAGTTGAGAACGTCGCCTTCTCGGCCTGAGCCGGCGGCGTAGCCGATAAAGCCCAGTGCGGAGGCGATGGCGATGGAGACGATGGGACGACCTTTTCTGTCGACGTAGCCGAGGAGGCGGGGTGCTTGGCCTTGGTCTGCTAGGGCGGCGAGGGTGCGTGAGGAGCCGAAAACAGAGGAGTTGCCGACGGAGAGGACAGCGACCAGGACGACGACATTCATGACTGATGGGAGAACCTCAATGCCTGCGTCTTCGATGGCGATGACGAAAGGAGATGCTGAAATCCCTGCATCGTCCTTGAGTAGCCGCTCATCGTCGTATGCAACAAGGAGGCCAATAAGTGTTAAGGACACAATATAGAAGAGAGTGATACGCCAGAAGACTTGCTTGATGGCTGTCGGTAAGGACTTGCGAGGATTGGCTGTCTCAGCTGCGGCAAGACCAACCAATTCGGTACCCGCAAAGGCGAACGCTGCTGTGACGAAGACTGAGCAGAGACCTTTGAAGCCGTGATTAAAAGGTCCTGGGTCTCTCCAGTACTTTCCTCCGATATACCCCCCATCCTTTCCGCCGGCGCAGTTGATAATGATGCCGAGGATAATGAAGCCGATGACGGCAATGACCTTTATCAGTGAGAAGATGAACTCCGCTTCTCCGTAGCCTTTGACACCGAACAGGTTTATGCCGATGATGAGGAAGAGGAATATGGAGACAAATAGCGCATGGTTGACGGTGTCCGACCAGAACTCGATGGTGATCGATGCCGCGATAATCTCGAGTGGTAAGACAATAAGCCATTGCATGGCGTAGCTGTTGGCCTTGGTCAGCACTAGAGGTGTAGAGGTTGAATTGTAAAACCTACTTCCATCCCATGGCAAAGCCCCATGCCGGATCCAAAAATCTCGTTGAGTAGGCCGAGAATGATCCAGCTACCGGATACAATACAGCCATCTCACCCAAAGCGTGCACCGTACAGTACAGCATGAGACCAATCATAGAGAAAGAGATCAGTAGTGATGCCGGACCGCCGGTGTTGAGAGCCTTTCCAGACGCAACAAAAAGTCCAGTTCCTGTCAACCGATTAGCATCCACCCATAATTTGAAGAAACCGCCTCCAACTTACCAATACTGCCGCCGATAGCAATCATTTGCAAATGCCTTCCCTTCAACTTCCTCACTAACCCCGTATTCGCCGTCCGTATGGCTGCTATCTGCGGGTCGAAGCCATCCATCGACTCTTCTCGGTCGATTATCGGATCTACAATATGCCGGTGAGGATCTCGTCGAAAAGAGTCGATAAATGCCATAGGGAATGGTTGGCTGTCTCTGCTTGATCTTCCCATCCGAGGCTGCCCTCCACTGCTGTAATGACCTTCACTTCCAAAGTGGCTAGCCGAAGAGCCTTTGCGTGACGATGATACCAATTTCGGCTCATCGCTGTAGGAGTCGAAGGCATACAGCTCGCCGCCGTCCCGCTCCATTCTCGGTTTTCGTATCGGGTTGCGCATTTTGATGTTCTTTTCGTCCTATATACCAAAGAGATCGATGTTTTATATTGAGGGGTGATGTGCTGTAGTATAAATCCATAAATCGTTATCAAATGGCCGACTGGTTGGTTTCAAGTTGATTTGGGGCCCGTAACAGTCGCAACTATATATATAGCAATATCGCAACAACGTAACAAGATCGCGCTCGCGTATGGTATTATAATGCTGGCAATCCAAAAAGCGATCGAAACGGTCTATCATAAATGCAACAAGTTCGGGTTAAGTGTCGTCCCAGAATAGTGTCCTCCGTATGTAGCCCAAGCTCCCCGCCGCAACTCTTGTGCGGGTGTCGTGTGACACAAGATGTTATGTGAGTGAATGTCGGATGCCGTCGTGCAGCTCCTAAATCAAGATAGAGCGTAATCGTGTACACAGCGGTCAATCCACCGCCTTGTTGCCGGTATGAAAATCGATAGGAAGAAGAGTGGTTGTGGACTCGAGCTCAAGGTTTTACCGGTTGGGCGCAGTTTTTTGGCGACTCGGATATGGCTATCGCATCTCTCTCCAAGTGATCAGCGACGTCGATGTCGTCGTGCTGGCGAGCTGGCGAGCTGGCACAGACTGAAAGTGGCAATGCGATGAGTGAAAAAGGTGAATTACTTTTGCAGACACTATGAGCATGATGGCAACATAACAAGGCGGAGACATTTGTGCATTATCAGTACGAGCACCGAGTATAGCCAGATCGGTTGGTGACTTGAGGGAGTGCTCGTCCCTCTCCTCCCCCACTCCTTTGTGGCTCGTGGCGCGCGATGAGGGTCTTATCGCGGATATTGCAGGGGTTCCAACTACTGGGACTTGTCAGTTGCCACATCGGGGCTAGCAAAGCCACGACACGGGCACTACCCGAGCCTGTCACTTTCTCATTCTAACAGGGACAGCACAGTGACAGTGACAGACAGTGACAGACAGTGACAGAAACTGAACAGTGGCAGTGACAGTGACAGTGACAGTGACAGTGACGGCGACAGCGACCGAACTGTGACACGGACAGGAACTGCACAGGATGAGATATGACAGCTATTGGGCCCATGTTGTACTCCGTGCAAGGGCTGAGACTCGAGACAAGGAGCAGCTGTACTCAAGTGTGACAAGAACGGTTGCAGTTGCGATCACGCATCGATGATGGAGATCTGATCAATTCCCAGCAATTGCGATTCCGTACGAGTAACATTTTTGCCTGAAACGCTTGCCATAGTTGAAGCAAGAAGAAGAAGAAGACAGCCAGGTATCAATGGGGGCTAAGATGGCCAAAATCTGCAGCTTCCCTTTCAACCAAGGCACTCAACATGCTCGGGTACCCAACCAACATGCTCGGCGTATAAGCCCTAGGAGCACAATAGTCAACGCGCTGCTGACGACCTCCTGAGCAGGAACAGACGCGACCGTTCGTTCGCATGCAGATGAGGGCATGCAGATGAGGGCATGCAGATGAGGATTGCGAAAATCTCCGACCTTTCCTAAATCCAGAATGCACTTCGTATACCCCGATTCCCTCCAATCCCAAACCCATCGAGTTTATCCGAAGCAGTCTTCACATGCTCGTTCCTCCCTGTCTCTTCTGGAACACAAGCCCAGCTCAGCTAGAACAGCCAATGCGGCCACTTAGCCGTGCTTGGGCGACGCCATCGTCTCGTCATCCAGGAACAGTCGCCTGCATCGGCTGGACTGTCACCTCATCTAGGCGCTCACTCCAGACGAGTATCCACATTTCCCCCAATATTTCCCCATCTGAGCCTTCTGCCACGAGACTAGAGGATAAACGGCTTGGCCTTGGTCGTACGAGTACTGTAGTCTATCGCGGCGATGCGACGTACGAGTAGCGCCCTCCACAGACCTCTCAACGGTCGAGATGGAGATCCAAAGTCTGCAAACCTCCTTTAACTGCACACCCTTTTTATAAAGCTGGTCTTCCTTACTTCAGACCTTGACTGATATTGCCGAGCGTTTCCAACTCCGCGATGGTATGAAATTACCCTTGGCATCGGCCCATTTTTTCAGCGACCTCACGGCTCAATGGCAGGACCTGTCATGCGAAACATCGTCGCCGACGGTCAGAGCGTTGTTGGACCACCAGCTTCAATCGGATGTCACGGTCAGCAAGCAGGATTCCATAAGCAAAGAGAAAAGTTGACATCGACTAACTATGGGTTCCGACAAGTTGACATCAAAAGCAATGTAAATCCTAAGAATCTCTTCAGCTCTTCAGGAATTATAAGGTCCCAACTGATTCATGTTGAGTTTGAAAGTTGTTACTCGATCTCAAATTCAGGACCCACGCAGAAATATGTGCGAAATATCGTTGGGTCTCACTTCCGTGTGTCTTGCCCATGCGGAACAAGCAGAAGCTGGATTACTCAGAATTGAGACGAGACATGAGGCAATAGTCAAAACGGCGCTCCATTTGTCAGTTGCGCGCACAAAAGATAATCCAAAATTGGCTCTCGATGTAATCCAAAAAAAAACCTGGTAATCAGTTGCGCACACAAAATAGAATACAAAAATACAAAATTGGCTCTCCATGTAATCTAAAAAAACTCTGGTAACCAGTCGCGCACACAAAATATAATCCAAAATTGGCTGTCCATATAATCTAAAACTGGTATCATTAAACATACACACTCGCCACAATCGGGCATACAAGAAGATTTTAACATTACCCGCCCATCCACGCTCTTAATGCTTCCATTCTTTCGCTTGCGGAGCCTCCAAAACGCCGCGCTGCAGTATACAAGCGCTGTTATGCACCTGGTATCCCTCCATTATCACCATTACTCTCCCATCTTACACCCCTTATCTTACCCCACCTTCTTCACCACGGCCCCGCCCACCTCATCGTTGATATCTCGACTGCCATCCAGACTCATCGGTGGCAGTCTCGGCGTCAACGGCAACTCCGGCACACCTGGACTCAAACCTGGAGTAGCAGTATAAGTACTCAACTTCTCCACATACTCGCCCTCTTCCGCCTTCACAGGTGGGAACCCATACCCATCCACCTCTTCCACATCCTCCTCCTCTTCCTCCTCAATAATCTGCTCGCCAGATCTCCTGCCCACTAAACTCGTGCTGCGGGAATGACTGCCCTTTCTCTCAACTCCTATACCGCCACCAAAACCACTGCCGAAGGACCCATGCGCCATGTTGAGTGCAGGGCCTTTGAAGACGGAGCGTTTTCTTTTGGCGAAGACGAGACCGCCCATGCCGCCGCTGCCCCATTGTGCGGACTCGTTGAAGCTGCTGACTGGTGGGTTGCGGACGAGCCGGACGTTGGACGGGAACGTTGAGGCTGTCGGTGTGGCTGGTAGGACCTTCACCGAGTGGTGAGGTGAGCGCGCTCCAATTGGCGTCTTGGGCACGTGGCTGTGATCAGAAGCTTGGGATGAAGTAGAAGAGGCTTTGGAGTGCGAGTGATGATGGTGGTGCACCGATCTTATACTCGATACCGAGCTCGAAGTCGATTTTCTTCCTCTCAAACCTGAAGAGCCACGGCGGAAGGTTGATCGAGGCGTCATTGGTGTCGGCGATAATGAGTGTCGTTTACTACCCGCAGTATTGACCCTAGGCGGCGGAGGAAAAGAGTCCAACCCAGGTCCTATGCTTGGTCTCCCAGCACTTCCTGAATTCGTTCCAGGAGGCTTCATGTGGGGAGTTTGCGGTGCCAGAATCGCGGGTGCTGTCTCACTTTTAGAGACCAGATTAGGAGTTGAGGTTGATGTCTTGGAGTTGGGTGACCGACCACGTTTAGCTGATTGTAGTATCCATTGTTTCCAGTGTGCCAGTTGCTGAATGAAGGGGTGATTGTGTCGTCTCCTGGGCCGGATGGCGTCTTGTGGAGACAAAAGATCCGGATTCGAGGTAACCAGCTGAAGAGTGCTACCTCTTGATCTGGCACCACGAATGGTGCCTTCCTTTGGCGGCGGAATAGGACGGCGATGCCGTGACGAGGATGTCGACCGTATATAATCCTTTTGGGGTGGTTGTGGTCCTGGTCCTAAGGTCGAAGGTGACTGCATAGGCGACTGTAGGGTTGTGTTCTCGTTCAAACTAGGCAGATCGCTGGGCATCAATTCTGGATAGTGAGCCGACCGCCTTTCTTTTCTGCCTCTGCTTTTTGGTGTCTGGGATCTTAGCGTAGAGGTGCCGCCTTCCTCGTCAACGTCCTGGAGCGAGGGTGCCATGCGCTCAAGTCTACTGCTTGCAGCGCTTAGTCGCCTATTAGCTCGCGCCTCAGCTTCGCGCTCCAAGCGCTTCCGCTCCCGGCGCTTCAGTTTCCTCTCTTCCTTCTCTAACAAAAGCGCCCACCACCCAGTTAGTGCATCGCATCGCCTGGCAAGCACATTCTCAATGACTTGGTCGATATCTACGCCAGCACTTCGCATGCGCTCCAGCACTTCCTTCTCCAACGGTGTCGAGAAAGCGGGTGGCTGTGTCAACTTCAGGATCGCCTGCTGTTGCGGCGCATGTTCAGCCAGGAAAGGATCGGCCAGAATCTCAGACAGACTCGGTCTCAGAAGCGGCCTTTTCGACAAGAGCTTTTTTATCAAGGCAACGGCATCAGCCGGCAAGTGAGCTGGCCACTTCGGATCCTCCTTTAGAATTTTAGTCCGCATGAGCTGCTCATCATCCTCATCAAACGGCAATTCTCCACATAGCAGCGCATGGAGGATAACCCCCAAGCTCCAGATGTCCACCTTTTCTCCTGCATATTTCTCCCCTTTCAGCATTTCCGGTGCACTGTATGCGACTGTGCCGCAGAACGTCTGCAGGTAACTGCTCTTTCCTTCATACTCGCGTGTAAAGCCGAAGTCGCATAGCTTGACGTTCTCGTTTTTGTCAAGAAGGATGTTCTCGAGTTTGAGGTCGCGATGAACGCATGAAAGATTGTGGACATATGAGACGGCCCCGACGAGCTGAGCGAAGATCTTCTGTACCTTCTCAGGCGGTAATGGACCTTCCTTCAGGAGGTAGTTGTACAACTCATCCCCTATTGTGGTTGTCAGTCCCGGCTCTCGATTGTGCTCAATTGGTTATACACGCACCAGGGCAGTATTCCAACACAAGCCATACTAGCGTCTCAGTAACTATGACTTCGTATAGCCTCGCGATATGTGGATGTAGAAACTGTCTATGGTGATGTATCTCTCGCGCCAGGTTTGAGTCGTCTTTATTCGCTGATTTCAGAACAACCTGTTGGCACTCATCAGCTCAGTCGTCCTCACGCTTTTCTAATACCTGCTGTTGAGCATACCTTTGACCCATTGGTGAGCTTGTGGGTGGCAAGATAAACCTTTCCGAAGCTCCCTTTCCCAATCAGCTTCCCAAGTGTATAGTTGCCCACGGATTTTAAATCCTTGGATGAGAACTCGCTGTCGCATTGTCAGTCCTCGCCCGCTGCGGCTGCACTGAATCGCCACTTACTCCAGAAGCTCCTGGTAAGAATTGGCAAGCTATAATGCATCCGTCAGCCTGACGCCCCTTGAAACTCCCTCTTGTTCCCCCCAATCCAGGCGTGTTGTACCTTAGCTCTCCGGCCTTGAGAATCAGCCTTCAGCTTTGCCGTCTGCATGCCAGCAACTGCCCTCTCCTCTCCTGTTATGAATCCTGTGTCCCTCTGCGCTTCATCCAGTCTCCCCTTTGTGGTTCAGCCTTATGTCGTAAAAGTCCCTGGAATTGGACTTGGGACCAGTCGCGGTGCTTATCGCGATCTCAGCAAATGAGGTTTCGGCGCGATTTATCGTACTACGAGGTATCTTGTAACTGCCGGTATGTCTGACATGCAGAAGTTCCAATTCAAAATGTTCCCAGGGCGAGATTTTGGAGATTGCTTCCGTCGATCCCTCTTCATAAAAAGACGGAGGTCGCACAGGCAGCGTGGGAGCTGGAAATGTGTCAGGCAGGGATGTGGGCCATGTACTGTAGGTCACTGGAAGTGGTGCAACATTAGGAGGGTCTAATGGCCCAAGCGTCAGCCCTCGCTTGTTCTCTTTTTCGAGAATGACAACAACAAATGAGGAAGCTGACAGGCAGGGCTCGACATTATACGACCTAGGAATGAATGTAGGTCGTAAGGCATTAATTGTGGAAGCATATTCCTAATGATACTTGATACCCAGCATTCCCGTGAATGTCTACAACAATGGAAAGCGAGCGCAACAGAAAGTCATCACAAAGCTGCTTGCATCGTGCCATATTTTTTGGTATTGAATAAAACCATAAGCACATTTCAATGCCTTGTGCCGGTAGCTATAGCAATCTAATGTGTGGTATATCCCATTTCCCACCTAAACCATCAACTCCTCCAACTAGAGGCATCCAGCAGGTTCAGCTTTACGACACCTACCGACTACTATGGGGGCAGCCCAGAACTTGCGACCATGGGAGTCTAACAGCACTCGGTCCGCAAACCGCAATACTAATAATAGTTCGCGCGACGTCTTGGGCTGGTGCGGAACAACACGGGGGAAGTGATTGCGCCCATGGCATCAACAGTGTAGCTTGGTCTGCTAGAGAGGGTTTGCTCTCTGCGGGCATATCCTCCGGAAATCGTGTCACGAGGGGCGTAGTAAAGCCGTCTATGAGATCTTGGGGACGGCGACGCAAAGTCCCTTGTGAGTTGTCCCCGGTTGTCCCAAGGATTTGCAAGATGCCTTGCAATCGTCGCTCCTGATGAGTCCCCAGATGTGGTCATGCGCAGACGGCGCGGTGTGACTATCTGCTCATCGTCCTCAAACCTAAATAGGCGTCTTCTTCTCCTCGGCGGCTGTACAGATTCTTCCGAGGACTGCTCATCATCACCGTGCACATAATTGACTTGGCCCAGATTCTCCCCGTCTCGTCGGCCGCTTCTGGTCCCATTCACTTCTGGCGAGCTTTCCATGGCGTCGTCGACATTTTGATCCTCGTCATCCTCTTCTTCATCTGAAGATATGACCCGAGGGCGCCGTGACTGCCTTTTGCGTGCCCTCTGTGGCTGCTGAATGCTCGACGCGCTCGCTCTTCTCTGACGTGCAAACTCGTACATCTCCTCCTGGCCAGGCCTGTTGAAATCATCTGGACCTTCCCACGGTCGAGGTCTTCTGCTAGGAGGGTCCGGCGCCGCCATGAGTCTGCTGGCGGAGGCGCCTCCTTCTTCGTCCTCATCCCCTTCGCCGTCGTCTTCTGACACATTCGTGGTATGAAGTGTGGGAGTAGCGTCCGAATCCGTATCTGACTGATATTCGGCATACTGAGAGCCATGGGCGTCTTCCTGATAATCTTGGAATGCGCCCGCGTTGGTGTCTGAACTTTCACTCCCGCCACCATCAAGTGGACTCCAACCGCCTTCCACGCTTTCATCTCCACGCGCCTGGAGGCCCAAAAACGAATCCTCGTGCTCAAAGTCGGAGGACTCGTCATCGCTGTCTTGTACAGTGGTTGTCTGACGTCTGGAATTATAACGTGCTCGCTCCTCGCCTGATGTCGTGTCGACTACCAAATTTCCATCAGAGTCAACCTCATCATCACTATCGATGATTTGTGGCCTCGATCTATTGCCCCGTTCACCCCTTTGTCTAGCCCCCCGAGATTGTGTTGCCACGATACTGGAGTCGTCCTCGTCCTCATCATCGCTGATTTGTAGTCTGGCACGGCGTCGCAGACCACGAGGACTTTCAATGGACTCGTGCTCGCTTGGCTCCACTTCCTCGATGAAATCCCTCATAGATGAATCGCTGTCCTCCCCCTGCTCGTCGTCATCGTCATCGTCATCGTCGTTTTCTGAATCAAATTGCTGAAAATCGTTTCGACCATGGTTGTAATGACGAAGGTGGTGTATGGCATGAAGACGGGCGAACTCCGGCGGAAACCCAACAGCGGCCATGCCATTAGCGGCAAAGTAGGCGCCTGAACCATCAAAGTCCTCCGGGTCGTGCTCGAAGTTCTCGCCGTCCTCGAAATCGTCGGCGTCCATCCCGAACTCGGCCTCGTCCAATCCAGACCCCATGTAATCCTCCTCGATGGCTTCATTTTCTCCCTCATAGCTTACGCCGCAATTCGTGCAATGGGCACCGCCCTCGAATTCGTGCCCGCAGCTAGCGCACCTATACACACGGTCGCTTTGATCGTACACGATGCGGGTCAGTCTGCTCGAGTTGAAGCACCCTTTGAACAATCTATCGACGGCACGATCATCTTCCACGGCTCTTCTTTCTTCTTTGCTTCGTTCTTCGTGGTTTTCTTGGGTGGGATCCGAAGCTTCTTGGATGAGTCGGTTTACATATATATCTACGATTTGTTTGATGACAAACGCCGGTGCGGGCATATCTGTGACGGTGCTTCGACACTCTGGACAAGTCTTTTTATGTTCGGTTTGGGTGAACCATGATGACAGGCAGCTGTAGCAGTACGTGTGGCCACAAGCTATAGTCCAAGGTTCGTGCAGCATTTGGTCGCAGACAGAGCAAGTTAACAAGTTTTTCATCAGTTTAAAGTCGCTCTTAAGCCCATCCTGCTATTGACATAAAAGTTAGCAACCATCTTCGAGTGATCAATATGCGTCTTACATCGTTGAGGCCCGGCGGCATAGGGACTGCCGTCTGTGGTATAGACGCGACTTCATCTCCTAGTAAATCAATCTCAACTTTACTAACTGGATCCGCTTTCCTAACAGCGAGCTCAGTACCGCCTGCCGCGTTTTTCGAAGGCGCCATAATGGCGAGCTCAGTAATGAACTATCTGGTGGAGCGTGTTGAGGTGAACTGGTGAAGTTGACGTTGTAGTACTTGTTAAGTGAGTGACGAGGCGGCGATAAGTGCTGTGCCGTGGGGCAAGCTTCGATGTACTATGAGTAGACTTAGAGTGAGATCACGTTATGCAGGCTCGAACGTGTCTCGGTCGACTATTCGGTATAGAGAGGTAGTACAAGTAAAGAGTGTGACCGTGTATTCTGAAGAGAGATGAAGTCGTCAGAACGTGAAGTAGGCTGATCCGGAGTTCAAGACGAGGCTGATGAACTGTGTGGATAAGGGGATAAGGCCTTGTTATCGGGGCCCAACTGGCAATTGCGACAGTCTATCGCGTTAGCGCGTTGCACGCAACACGAATACCTTAATTCGGAGGTGCCCGCGTACCGCACTAAACTGTGGCTTGCCAGCTTATTCACCAGCGACACCCTGTCAAGCCTTCGAGTAGTATCTCGGCATTACACCAGCGCCCGTCTTGACACTCCCTTATCGATTATCGTGAACCCAGACCTTACCGCATAAGGCAGCGAGGCCCTCTCACAATTTCCATCTCCATCTCCCTCCCCTGATCATTCAATCTTCACTTCACTTTCGTTTGAACAGCACAGCCATTGCTTCTTTTCAATCATGTCTCGCGCTTTTCCTCGCCTTTTCTCTCAGCGCTTCGCCAGCTCCATTAGGCCTACCACCAAATCCCCGCAAGTCCCAGCAGCTTTCAAGAACACAGCCCGCCGCTTTGCGTCTGGAGGGGCCGGCCCAAGGCCAAACCCGGGACAGAGCCCTTTAAAAATCTGGCCATTTATTGCAATTACCTTGGCTGGAACTGGTTCATACATTTTGATGGTCAGAAGCCGTGATGGAACTTGTACGTTTGACCCCTCAGCGCTCTGGAGCTGCGACCTTTAAAGTGGCAGCATTAGTCCACAGTCAAGGAATCGTGCATGGTGAAGTACCAGCCGGCATAAAACCAAGTGACGAAGCTGTGCATGACCCTGCATCTGCTGCGCGATTCCAACCTTAACCCCTCCATATGTGCTTATAATCTTGAGTGTCGCAATGCGCTCGCGCCAGGATATCATTAAACAGCTCTTATAAGCCAGTTAGCTAACAACTTATTTTCGAAACCTACGCAGACATGACTCCAGCTATCGAGCCGCCAAAGACTAAGGAGCAACTTAAAGCACCAAAGAAGTCTGTTCCAGTTTTCGACCCAAAGGACGTTACCGTCATTTTTGTCCTCGGCGGCCCAGGTGCAGGAAAGGGCACACAATGCGCCAACCTCGTTCGCGACTATGGCTTCAACCATTTGTCTGCCGGCGACCTGTTGCGTGCCGAGCAAGAGCGCCCAGGCTCTGAGTTCGGACAGCTCATCAAGGACTGCATCAAGGATGGCAAGATTGTGCCGATGGAGGTCACTGTCCAGCTGTTGGAGAACGCCATGACCGAGACGCTACAGAAGGGACAGACCACGAGGGGCAAGTTCTTGATTGACGGCTTCCCAAGAAAGATGGACCAAGCTGTTAAGTTCGAGGAGACCGTTGTGCCAGCTGCCTTCGTCCTCTTCTTGGAGGCGCCAGAGGACGTCATGCTGAAGAGACTCATCAAGAGAGGAGAGACCAGTGGCCGCTCGGACGACAATGTTGGGTCGATCGCGAAGCGCTTCAGGACTTTTGTTGAGACTTCAATGCCGGTAGTCGCAAAGTACGAGCAGGATGGTCGTGTTGTCAACGTTATCGCTACGAACACTCCAGAGAAGGTCTACGAGGACATTAGAAAGGGTATTGACCCACTGTTGAAGGCGAACAACGCTTAAATGGAGATATGGGTGAGACAGGTGGTAAAAAATAAGAATGGATAGGGAGGTCCGCTGAGCCAGGCGCGAATAGGGAGGAAAGGAGGTACGAATGCCGAGATAGGAGACACTGAAGAAGCAAAGGGTGCACAGGGATCGAACGGAGAGAAGAGAAACGAACTGTACAACAAACAGACACGACAACACAGTCAGATTTTTTTTGTCATTGTAGGTAGCGTGCGACGGAGCGAACAAACAGCAAGCGAGCGGTCACTTCTAGCCAGCAATGCCAAACCACCACGAATGTAGTTTTTAGGTTTCTTTTTCATTCCTCATCTGCAAATGCTCAACTAGACTCTTTTTTCCGTGAAACGTGAGAGCCGTATATGATGGCCCATCCCGGACATGCACCGTAACTTCGCTGGCATTACCATGTGCATCAAATCGTTGTCGTATTCCCTGAGTATTCCAGCTTGGCCAAAAGCCTATAAGAAGCAGTCGACCGCGCAGCATTCGCATTCTATAAGCAAATCAAAACGCCGGCCCGTCATGACTCGAAGATGCACCGTTTAGCTTTCGCCTCACCGGCACCTCCCCGTTTTTACGACACGTGGTATTCAAAGACAAAGACAAAACATGGTGTATTTAATCAGTGCCCATCTCAACCATGTCCTTGCCGCCCACTCTCCTGCCAGCACCCATTCCGCTTGCGCCCTGTGCCTTACGCTCGACCTCGTGTGCCTCGCGATCCTTCTGCTCCTGTGCGGCAGCCTTCTCGCGACGGATGACGACCAAGACGTTGCGCAGAGACTCCTTCCAGGTTTCGACGCGGGTAGCAACCTCGCGCCACTGCTTCTCAGCAAAGACGCGGTAGGTGGTGCGGTGAACAAGGAAAACCTGCTTCTGCTGGGAAAGCTTGCCCTCGACGAGTCCTGCGCGAATAACGTCGATGACCCACATCTCAATGTCAGACTCTGGAATTTGCAGAGCCTTGGAGATGCGGCTGTATGGGATCTCGCGATTTGGAGTGGAGGCAGCGAGGGAGGCCAGGGTAACGAGGCGCATCTTGCGGTGGAGGACGGCGGGGTCGAGGCCATTGTCGGCAATGAAGGTGTCGTGCTCATCACAGAAGTCGTTGTAATCCTCGAGCTCCTTCTCGGAGAAGATATCAAGGAGGTCGGACCAGACTGGCTGGGATTCGGACAGAGTCTGGATAGTTGGGAGGGTGTTAAGGTCGTGGAAGTCGAAGTGGGTGGTGGAGAGGAGAGCAGCCTTCAAGGTGCGAAGAGTGAGGGCGGCGGCCTCTGGGGCGGAGAGGGAAGCGGAATCAGCGGCATCGTAGGTGCGCAGAGCACGGAGAAGGTACTGGTATGATTGACTGCGAGAGACATGTTAGTATATGGCTTCAAGTGGGGTACGGTACAATTCGTGGCGAGGTAATGTGTAACGTACTCGTCCTCGCCCGCATCCTCAGCAACGTCTGCGATCTGGACAAGCAGCTTGCGCTGGTCCTCCTCGTCGGTTTCCCACTTCTGAAACCACTCATCCAACTTCTTCAACTCTGGGCGGAGCATCTCGAACAAGCCGGACTGCTTGACAGACTTCAAGATAGCCTCGAAGACATGGTATCTGACCTCATTGTCCTCCTTGAGGAGGTTGAAAAGGGTGGTAAGAACGGAAAGGGCGAGACCAGCACCGTTGTTTGGGGAGGAGACGATTGGGCGGGAAAGGTTCTCGCAGATCTTTGGGAGGAAGATGTTGACATTTGGCGACTGGATGACCAAGTAAACCAAGAGGTTGTATGCAGCGGTGAACTCCTTCTCTGGCGCCGCGTTGAGTGCTGGGGAAGCGGTGACAAGCTTCTTGAGCGCATCGTCCTTCTTGTTGGCAGCCAAAAGTGACTTCAGCTCAGCGCGGACGCTCTTGGATTCCTCGGCCTTGGTGACATTGTCGATGTAGCCAGCGAGCTCGTCGGCGAGATCGACGAAAGAGCCGTCAATAAAAACCTGGGACGTAGTCGCCATTGTGTCGATTCCGTATGCGATGTATGGGAAGGTGACACGGGTTGAGGTGGTTGAGTTCTGTGGGGTCGGGGAGGACGAGATAATTTGGCTTGGATCCTCGACGATTTCCTCGTCGTTGCTATCAAGCCTCTCCATAATTGTCGTCGGTGGGCGCCAAGATTTTCAGGCACACAGGCTAGACTGCTTTTGCTGAAAGTATAGGTTGACGGTCAGCAATGATAAAATAACCGGTATATGCTCCTGGGTAGTAATTTATGGTAAGTGCTCGCAGCGCCCGACCACTAACCAAACAGCCTGTGGAATCTGCCCTCCACTAATTCAATACACATAATAACGGTCTCAGCACAGCAGCAATACTAACGTCCAGACGGCCGCCGTGGCAGTGCGCACCTTCGAAATAAGGTACCGAGTAACTCGAACGCTGGCCCAAATCTGGGACCTCTACACCATAAATGCGTACTGCCCTGGTACCTTCTCCGATGGCGTGGAAGTAGCGTGAAATAGTATTTTCGTAGGAATGCACTATTGATTCTGCTTCGTTTAAGACCTAGTGGTCTGGTCGAGGCCGATCCGGCTCACAAGGTCCCAAACAGTTTCAACTGGCTCCAGCTCCGTAAACACGGATTTCGTGTCTTGTAAACACAAGCGCCCAATGTAGTTATTGGAGTCCCAAGAGCGGCAATCTCGCAGCTCGGACAATATCCGAGCCCGAGGTGGCTTCCTTGGTAGGCTGATCGAGGGTTCGACGTTGGGGGCCTGGGGTGAGCACGAGAAATCACGTGGTATCATTCACGAAGCAGAGCCAAAGAAAGTCATGTTTTCAAGAGTGTGTAATTATATCTACGAAAAGCGTAGAAAATACTGAAATGCCCAAGTCAACTAACCCGTCCCGAGGGTCTTGTCCTGTCCAAGGATGCCCAATTCCGTGTCCTGTACGTCTCTATCATTATGGTCATCATCTATCATTTCGTCTTAACCCATCATGAACTCCTTGAAGCAAAAGAAACTCAACACTCAACGCCAAGTGGCGGATGTGTTACTCCTCTCTCTCCTCCCTCTAGTTTTAATTCCAATTTCACCGGCTTCAAACAGGTTCTTCCACCGCTTCTGCATGCTCCCACTGTCTCGGCCTAGACTCCTTGCACAATCTTGCCACTCGCTCTTGCTCAGCTTCAGCTTCTCCAAGACGAGTTCAACCAGTTGCCTGTCCTCCTCATTACTCCAGTCGACTCCGTCATCCTCAGCCTCCTCACTCTGAGCGTCGCCCGCTCTCCTCCTCGGCTCCGGACGTTGGAAACCGGGACCATAACCAGTGCTTTCTGACGAGTACTGATGGCAGTCGTAGAGCATTTCAAAGTCCCTGCGCTCAAGTCCCATCGGCATGGTTTCTGGAGCGATGCGAACACGCTTTGGTGTCGAGGGACCTTGACTCTCGTCATTAGTCTCGAGTTGTGGTTGACTTTGAGTGGCTTCCTCAACATTTTCCTTCTCATCTTCATTATCTTCGTCGTCTCTCCGCCTCTTGTTTGAGCCTCTTGGTGCAGGCTGTGATCTCTTTGCGACCCTATTCCTCTGCAACGATAGTTGTGGCAGTGCCGATTCGTGTAACGATGAAATGGCCGTGGTGTGAGATCTGAGCCTCAGCTTTATAGGCGATGGGAGGGCAGCGTTGCGCATAGGTGGTGTCGGTAGTTGTCTTCTCGACGACTGTTGTGGCTCTTGAAATTGTTGCGATAGAGGTGATGCGTGTGGAGATGCTGGCGGTGGGCTTGAGAGCATAGACTGTAGAGCAAGACACGTCTGATACAGGTGGCCCGATGCCGTTTGAGGTGGTGGTGATGCTGGAGGCGATGTAAACAGTGAAGCCTGCAGATGTGGTCGCCTTGACGGCCGCGACGGGCAAGAAAGGGCAGATGGGAGTAACATTCTGATAAATTGATAGATTCTATCAATTTGTGATACTGATGCGATTGAGAATTTTGGATGCGTTTGATGGCAAAAGGGTTTGTTGTGATGGCGCAAGTGATCATGCAAGAGAATCAGTGATGCGAGTGAGGTCTGCGACCGGCCGCCAACCGGTTAGTTTGGCAATAAAAGTGCGCGCGAGTCCGTTTGCGAAACTCTGAGCTCGATGTGATGAAGCACAATTGTAGTAGGAGGTCCTGGAAGGAGTACAATGTATCTCGAATATGGTGGCAATATTCGTTGTGGTGTGGTGTAGTTTGTGGTCGATGACAACAAGATGCGACAGCTGGAGAGGTTTCCACAGTGAGGTGTTTGTGGGCGATAGAGACCTTATGCATCCCGAAACGTTGTGCGGCCACCGGATCCACACAGGTCCGTGCGAGTTGACTCCCACAATTTGAAGGCTTGAAAACGGAGACAGGGTCCAGTGAAAAACAGCCTGACGGGCTATTTTCCGCCGCAAGCTACGGGTAGAGTACGATCTAAACACAGAGACATGAGGGTCCATCAGGGCTTCAAGCGAAGCTAGCCTGTTGGCAGTTTGAAGCTGCTTCCTTGCGCCCATTCTTCGCCAGTTCTTGACAAATCTGAAGCTATTCTTACTTTTCCGTCTTGGGTGCGTCAAAGAGAATATGGCCGAGTGCCACATTTTTTTTACACCTGCACTCATCGTGGTCCATGAAAGCCATGGTAATGTCCCTTGCTAGGAGTGACGGGTTGTCTGTTCGCAGGTCTTGTAAAGGCTTGGAGGGACATCCCGAAACTGGGATGCAAGCTTCACTCGCATCGTCTGGTAGATTATTTTCTAATTGAGTATTTGAAATTTCCTACTGAGCTCTCCCTCGGCGTCGACCATCTTGTGGTCTGAGACTGTCGACATGCCTTCCACTGGTTAACATCGAGGCTTGTCCTGCTGCTCAGAAACCGCGTTGAAGAGTCCAAGACCAACAACCTATTTTCATCCTCACCACAAGGACTGTCTCATCAAATGTGACAGTTCCCTCGTCACATCAGCTTAGGCCCAGGACCCATTTCCTGTCCGTCGATTCACCGGTCAGCACTTTACCGGAGTATATCCTCTTCCTGGGCTCAATCTCAGCACTCTAAAGCGACGCGTCTCAAACGCGTCTATTACACGAGGGCTTGACGCGTAAAGTGGTCATTGACAAATGGGCCACGAGCACAACCCTGCCACTCCAGCCTTTCCCTGCCAATGAGAGAACGTGTTCTAAAGTGCTTTTGCCCACGACGCGACATGTGCTGAAGCGGTGTGCCTGTCCACTGTATCCGCCGAACGTGGAAACCCAGTAGCACAGCCGGACACCGACGATGCTCTCGATAACCGAACGCGCCACTGCATTCAAGCGTTCGGTTGCTCTTTAAAATTGGGAGTTCGTGCACGAGCAGTCTTCATTTTTTGGCTCGATGATTTGGCAGTTCTTCTCGGCGCTGCTTTTCTGCAAGCGATAGATCTGATATATTTTTGAACCCGCTCTCCTGAGTTCGCAGGATAGAACAGTCAGTCCAAAACGGCATGTCTTCGAACTCATGCCACCTTGCGGCAGTGGAACCTCTGAATCACGTACGCTCGTGGCTGCAAGGAGGAGAGATGCCGTGGCTGCAAGGTCGTTTCCAATCTATCTCCACTATCGAATATGGTGCAGGAAGGCATTACCGAGCGTGAAACCCGTATAATCAAATCCATGATCGGCTCCCTGGACGTGAGGACGGTGATGCAAACTTTGCAGGACAATGTGCGACACTAAGGATGTGTTTGGGACTGGATCTGAGACTCGATAGTCTCGGTGAGCTTTCGTTGCTCGAAAAGTCAATACCATGACCTTAGTATATGAAATCGGTCTCAACTAACTGAGAAGGAATGTGAACTGAGTTCGAGGTCTCCCGCTGACCGTTCGTCGCCGCGAAAGTCAAGACCATGAACTCGGGAAGTGAAAACGGCTTCAGCTAACTGATGAGGAATGTAAACTGAGTTTGGGAACAAGAAACCACCACTAAAGTGTGGCTTAGAGCCTTGAAGATTAATCGTTTTCATGTCAATCTCCTGACTGTCGCCGTTCTCGCCCAATGTTTGTAAAATAGCTTCATGACGATTACAGTTGTCTTGCTAAATGCTAATCGGTTATTTGGCGGTTTTTTCGAAGTCTGTAGGCCTCCTTTGGGCCATGCATGCAGATGAATCCTACCTCTAGCAACAACAACAAGTGACGAAGCATGCGAGGTTGCGCAGAATTGAGTCGTTAGGAAGTCACTTGCCATATACCAGAATAGCGATGTTCTCCAGAAACGGACGAGCCGAGCTCAACTTGCGAATATACCAAACTGGAAGGCCAATGGCATGTGGGACTGTGATGGTGATGATGTCCAAAAGATACTGGTTTCTTCCGCCTAAATGCCCTGGCCCAATTTGTTTGCGCCGACCTGATGCCGTGGACACCCAATCAAACTTCAGGTGTTATAAACGCCAGTGCATTTCTAAACTTTCTCGACAGTAGCAAGAGTTGTCACTACCGTTCAAGACAGGCGATGGCGGGTAAGGTATCCCGTCATCTGCCCAGCCTGCACCAGATGCGTGGGCTTCCCCTTCGTGCAACGGCTCTGCGTCCACATATAATGCTGGCACATCTTCCACTGCATCCGTCTCTTGCATACCAATCCGTACTTCTCACATGGGCCACACTTCGGGTTCTGAACCCTCCCATACTTCTCCACATCACTCGACTGCACCAAAAATCCTCCAGGAGGCACCCTATCAGAGACAGCGGCAGCCACTGGTGTGGTGAAGTCGAAAGCGAGGTTGACCTTGGCTCCTTTGTATGGCGGATCACTGGCCTTGTCCACCGCATTCATGAAACGTGAGCGGATGTCATGCTGGCGGAAGATCCATGAATCAAAGCCGTCGAAAGTGCCTTTGATGATACCTGGCCCAACTCTGACCACCTTCTTCGGTTGCTGCTTGACATCGAATATCGCATCTGGTTTTGTCGAGACATTGACTGTCATCGACTTGATGTCCTTGTCGCGGTAGTGCTTATATTCCGCGGTCAGATATGTGGCAGAAGGGAAAACAAACTCTGTGAAGGGCTCGCAGTGGTGGACAAATCACTCCATGTTCTTTGCGGAAGGCAATTGGGTTGGTAAGATGGTAAGATGTTCTTCTAGCTGCTGCCTTGTTGGTTGTTGAGGATCTCCTTCTGGTAGTTGTGGTGGTGTTGGTGGCAAGCATGTCAACATGTGTTTTGCCTCCTTGTTTATGTTGTGCTTGGATGTAGGTTTGGTGAAGGATTTGAATGTGAGTGAGAATGAGATTGGGTAACCAAATTTGAGAACTGGGAAGCTCCCTTTTACTCAGACAAAGAGATGAAGGAAGCTGAAGTTAGGCGGCAGCAAGAAATTCTGAGAAATGTGAATCTGTTAGTTAGTTTGCTATCTTCTGCAATGTGAGCAGGAACTAGGTGTACTTTCCATTTTTAGACCCACATGATCGACGCGACTGACGAATAAGATCGCGAACTACGGCAGTCAACGGTTCCATTTAAACCCCCAAGCCGGTTTAAGCAGAATCTGGGGAAATGCGTGCAAACGATGGCCGCTCCAACGACATCCAAGCACTAAAGCAGCAAAAGCACCGCGGATAGTACTTCTCAAGGGAAAATAGCAAAATTAACACAGGCAGAAGTTCGAATATAATCAGCTAATGTGCCCGTTAGTGGTCCATGGCCGCGGTCGAAAAGCTGAAGGTAACATCGATGAGGTGTGCCGTTGTTTAACTCGGCTCAACCATTTCTCTAGTACATAGCTACTTAGGTACATAGCAAGTGACTTCCTAACGACTCTATTCCTAACAGGTTCCTTGTCGAAATTTGAAGGACAGAGAAGCTGTCGTCGGTGACGTTGTACCCTGGGTTCCGCCACAAAGAATCTATTTCTTTACTTGCCACAACCTTGTGCTTCTCTTCTAAGATGAGCACCTCGAAGCAAAACACCACTGGGTATATGCACATTCATCATGCAACCACTTCCCGAACCATAAACGTCACCGGTGCCACCAAAATATGCAACACTTTTCTTCTCTCATCTTGAAGCAAAGTTGTAATCAAAAGTGCTTAAAACGTTAAAGCATTTCTTCATCTTCATCCTCATCTCTCCCTGTGTTGCGTGGCTTGGTCTTCCAGCTGGGACTAGCACTTCTGCCCTTTCCGTTGATAAGAACTCTTGGTACTTTCGATAATTCTTCATCACTCTCCGCCACGTCGGCCTCCCCTTCTTGGCTGAGCAAGCTTTTACCGTTCACGCGTCCCCTATCCACAGCATCATGTCTTAAAGATGGACTATGAGTTGTTGTGCGTCCGGCTGGGCTCCTTTCTGATGACAACACACCGGCACGAGCTGCTTGCAGAGCAGTCATTGGCTGGCTCTCAGTGAATGTTCTCACCTTTTTAAGAGTCCTGTTAAACGTGCTTTTGTTGCTTTCAAGATTTGACGTAGTTGCTGGAAGGCCCATCCTTTGCGACCTGCCCTCCAGATTACCCTTGAACTTCCCTACGAATGGTGCCGTCTCAGCAGCATTTCGGGCACTATTCGATCTGTTCAAACTCGGGGTGCTATCAAAGGCACTCACCCGACCGTCGGCCTTCGATGCGGTGGCAGGACGAATGTCTTCTTCCAGACTGTCTTGGGTTGCGTTCTTGGAGTAGCTGGCAGATGGTGTTCCCAATTCTCCACAAACTTGCTCATTGAATTCCCTGATCGCACTAGCGGACACATTCTCAAATGGCTGCCACGTCGCCTCGTGGCTGCCGCCCCAATCTACAAGAAATTCCTTCTTCCGCGAAGTTGGAGTTTGTACACAACTCTCTCCAAGGATGCTTCCAATTGTGAATATGTTCGAAGGCGCAACAGCCATCTTCGCCGATTGGGTGGCCTTGCTAGTGGTCTTTGGTCTAGGAGTCTGCGAAGAGCTGGAAGTCCTTGGCTTTGGAGTGCTACGTGCTGGTGGAAGAATTGGCGCTGGAGTGGTCGATGCGTTTAACGCTCCTGCAGACAAGCCAGGACGACTAGTGGTTCCAGGATCATCCAGTGGACGAGAGGTGGAACCGCGCGACGTCTCGCGATAGTCCGGTGATGCTATGCCACGCAGCGAGCGTGCTGGGGGATACGATATTCGAGAAGAAGGCCCTGAAGTCCCAGGAGAAGCGCGCACGGGAGGAAGCATGCTTGTGGTTTGTTGCAATGTCCTAGTCGGAGGTAGGATAGGCGCAAATTGGCGTGGTGGAGGCGGCGCCGCGTTTTGATGAGGACGTTTTCTTTGAGGTGATACATCTGGGCTAACTGTGCGTGCAAAATCCGAGCGTCTGGACTTCAGTGGAGGGATTATAATCTCATCTGATACAGGGTCCATGGCATCTTCCATGTTATCGTCCACAACCTTGTGTCCAGCTTGGTCCTCCTCTGTCGTATCATCATCACCTCCTTTCAGCGCATGTTGTTCGTCGGTCATGGATTCTTGAAAAGATCGTGGACGCCTACCACCTTCCGGCGCATCTTCGTCGCCGAACAACTGAGATAACCTTCTCTTGGTCGCGCCGGCGCCTTGTGACAAGGACGGCTGCGACAGCGAACGCTGAGAAAGCGATGGTTTGCGTGGCCTTTGCCTGGCTGGCGATGGGAGATTCGACAACGAGGGTTCCGACAGGCGTTGCTTCGCAGGCGAAGCTGCTCCACCGAGCCTCTGCTTCCCAGGTGCCACTTGAACGACCTCCTCTTCTTCCTCCTCGTCCACGAATCTTGCCCGTCTTGCCGTGGCGGGTTTCTTCTTTCGCGTTTTGCTCGCCGCCTGATTAGCCCGGTGTTCTGCCTGCGCATATCCCTCCTCCTTCAGCTCAGCCAATTCCTCGTTCATCTCGAATATCGCGTACTCTCGGCATGAGTAGCCTTCCAGAACACGTCGTGAAACCCGGTCAAATATCTTTTCCTTCGGGATATGCTCCTCTTCTTCAGACACCTCATTCTCCTTACAAACGTAGATGATCTTGTCTTCTTCTTGGATGGAGCGGACAATAATCCAGCTCGATTCGCTATGCTCTGCTTGGGTCGCGAGTGGCAGTAATGGCGGTCCCGATCTTGAGAGGTATCCAGGGCGATTCGGAACTAGTACTTGTATGCGCAGGGGTCTGAAGTCTGTCACCAGACGGACAGGTGGGTGATCTGGAACGACATCTTGTCTATGATAGCCAAGGACTTGACGGCCGCTGTCATTGTCGACCTGTCGAGATGGAGAGTTCATGGTTGCCTTGGGATGAGTGATTGTCTAGCCACAGCTCCGCTAGCCAGCAGAAAGCTGAGGCAAAGAGTTGAGACTAGTTGCCTTGGACCTGAGGTCAAGACAACAAAGTGCTGAGATTGTCGCAATCGCAATCCGTAGTTCGAGCTGTAGGAGAGTGACGCGCCTGGCCGGGACGCGATTGGCAAATGTGCCTGAGCGTCAGAAGTGCACAAGCCACTTTTGTGCTGGCTTTACAATTGGGGCGTTGGAACCTTCAACTAATACCTTATGGAAATTCGTGGCTGCGTAGTGCCTACAAGGAGGAAGGGCTTGAATGACGATGATTCCGTCGTCTCAGCTCTGTCTCATCAACGTCTATGCAGGTTCTGACAGGAAATCGCGAGCCTCATGTCTTAACGTTCAAGCTGCAGATGGTGTTAGCCACTGCACAACGGTCAGCTAGAACGTTGATAACACTCCAATTTTAGTTTTGTTCTAGCCAAGGCGCTAGAAAAACTCAATATTAATATCAGTATTAAATTACTCTGACAAAGCTCAGCTCTGTTCCAGATCAATGAGAGATATATATAAGTAGGTTGTGAAGATTGGTTGTTGATAAAGTGCACACAAGTGCTTGGTGGACGAGGCTGAGTTGAAGCTCGAGGTCCACTTAACCACCCCAGCTACTTGCAAGGCAAGCTCCGGACATCGACGTCAACGTCAATGCCAGTCAAACTTCCTCGACTTCCACATTGACCTCAACGTCGCAAACCATCAACAATGCTCGCATCCACTTCCCAATCTCTTCGCTCAGCGGCATTGAGCTGTCGCTTTCAGCCAATTCTCCCTCGTTGCGCATACACCACCTTCAACTCAAAGTCACAATCTACCAGTTCTCGTACGACCCGCCCACGCGCATCCATTCCAACCGCACAACCATGCTCTGCCTTGAGCACCAGACACGCCTCAACGACTATCACACCAACGGCTCCGGGTGACCGCCTTGACTGGAACACATTTTTCAAGCTGCGCAAGACTAGACGCCGTCTTCAGCTTGGCTCCTCTGTCGGAACTACTGCCTTTGGCATGCTAGCTGGCGCGCAGGTGTTGGCAGTCTCGGATATGGATAAGATTGCTAGCCAAGTGCCACTCGATCCATTTATCACTTTAGGCTTGATCACTTTCAGCTGCGGTGGACTTGGATGGTTGATGGGACCTTTTGTTGGAACGGGTATCTTCAACACTTTGAACAGGAAATACATTCCTGAGATGGACATTGTATGTGCTATTTCAAATGCCGCATTTGCTCGAACGTAGCCCGTAGAGCACTTGCTAGAATGTGCGGAATAAATGCTAACAAGTTTGACAGAAGGAGAAGGAGTTCTACAGCCGCATCAAAAAGTTCCGCGTCGACCCATCAGCGAGTTCGATGGCCAACCCAGTTCCAGACTACTACGGGGAGAAGATCTCAAGCGTTGCCAACTACAGGCAATGGCTGAAAGACCAGCGTGCTTTCAACAAGAAGCGCACTACCTACATCAAGATGTAGGGCGATCGAAACCACGACCATATATAGTATCCGTATAAACTATCGATAGGATGACTAGCTCGCCACAGGAGACCGCTTAGTGTTATAGAGGAATATACTCCAATCCACTTTGAAACGTACTTCAGCCAAGAGCTTCTAACGTGTTTCAATCCTCAAACAATGTCGGTTTGCGTCAGAGGAGAAGTCTTACCAAGTCAATGCTCTTCGCCAGAAAACTTTTAAAAGTCGATTCCACCTCTAGTCCGTCTAACACGCCAGCCGCTGCGGACTCATCGGCCTGTTCAGCTTGTAGTGGCCTACTACTTTGTGCGCCCTGGTGCTTTTTCTGAAAATCACAGCGTAGCCCTGGGTCGCAGTTGTGGTCTTTCGTATCGTGTTGCAAAATTACGTGCATCTTTGCTGTCATCAACTTCATCACCCTATCGTCGGCCAACATTGAACATATCACCAATCAGTTATTGCAAGACTAAAGCCGATCAACATGCTCACCATCCAACCTTTAATTGAAACGTCCACTTGTGGTGATGTTTCCATTCATAGAACTTTGCCTTTGCATTATGATTTCTTTAATGAGGTATGTTTCTCAGTCCCCTCTATCAAACTTAGCTTCAATTTCGCACTCCTCACATCTAGTATTCTGGCCAAGTACTATCGACCTCTTCTCTCCAAGCCCTTAGTCCCCCCTTGATATCCAAGATCTGTCTCCCGTTTTTGGTCAAACCGCTGTCTTTCAATTTCTTCGCGATTACTTGTGAGTCGTTGCCCATTCTACAGAGCACGTATATGGGTGCGTCCTTTGGCAGGTCATCCGGCAACAATGACTCTGGCTTGTCCCTGCTTCCTTGAAACGCTGAGAACGGCACGTTGATACTGCCATCAATGTGGCATATATCGAACTGCGCTTTATCTCTTACGTCCAAGAGAACATGGGTCGTCTTCTGTGAGCTGAGGTGCGCATACTCCTTTGCACTGATCTGCTCTTCCGGCGAGAGCAACTCAACTGGTGTTGCAGCACCACAGAATGCTACGTAGTCCAGAGAGCCAGAGGTTAAAGTTTGAAGGCTCAAACTCGACTTTGACGAGCAGGCGAAGCAGTCCGAACGCTTCAGGCGCATGTGAATAGTGCGAAACTGAGCTGGGCTGTTTGTATTTGCTGAGAGGAGCAGCATTGATGGCTTCGCATAATATGAAGCATTCTCTTTCAACCCATCTACTACCAGCTTGATAGCTTCCAAGGCTTGTAAGACGCCCATTACTCCCACAACAGGACCAAGTATCCCGCCGTCCCCACAGCTCACCACCTGATCAGCTGGTGGTGGCTTTGGGAAGATGCAGCGGTAGCATGGACCTCCTGTCTCTGAGCCTTGAGGCTGAGCAGGATAGTTCAAGACTATAAGCTGACCTTCCGTCTTAAGTGCTGATGCTGAGACGAGTGGCTTTTGAAGCAGAACACAGATATCTGAGATGAGATATCTTGATGACGGACGATCTGTGCAGTCCAGGACAATGTCGTACTGAGATACTATGTCGGGTGCATTTTCTGGTGTTAGATGCTCTCTATGAGCTTGGTAGTTTACGTTTGGGTTTAGCTTTCTGAGATTAGATATGGCACTGTCGACTTTCCACAGACCAGTCGTTGTTGTATTGTGCAGTATTTGCCGATGGAGGTTGGAGATATCAACCGTGTCGCCGTCGACTAAGCCCAGAGTTTTGAAGCCGGCGCCAGCCAAGTAAGCGGCAGCTGGACATCCTAAGCCTCCAGCTCCTACTAAGAGAATTGCTGTTTCATGTAATCTCTTTTGGCCTGTATTTCGTGTTGGTCTCGTGATTTAATGTCCGGTGTTTGTCACTGACCTTGAATGCCGATACTTGGCACTATCATTTGGCGTCCATATCTCAGATATTCTTCGGCTGATAATGGCCATTTAGTCTTTGACGCAGCACCGCTCTCATCGTCTGTAGTGGAGCTACGTGATTCCACCTTCGCCTCGATTGAGGCTAGTTGTTCCTTTAGCTTATTTAGCTCTTTCTCGGTAGCGGCTATTTGACGCTTCAGATTTTCGGCCTCGGCATCGATTGGTTCCAGCATATCGCTCATACAATACACGCGCGCCCGCGTAAGGAAAGAGGATGGCTATGTATGGATGCGGAAGTTCTTTGGAAACATCCAAGTTCGTTTATCACGGTTGTGGTCGTACCGCAGACGGGAGAAGCGACGCGATGCGGGGTAACAATGCTAATACCCCGCCATACCTGCAGCTCACCCCTGGCTACAAGCACCAGGGTCACAGCCTTGTCCCAGGACAACAATACTAAGCTACAACAATACGATTACCACTTCCCTGGATTTGATCACCACTTTCTTAGACATACTCGCTTGTTACCGTCATATGGCCTTCTCGTTACCGAATCTACCTCATTGACTTCCACTCTGACCACAATATCTAGACATCAGTCCTTCGGAATACCATTATCGGCGAGGCTGGATAGCTTCAACCACATACAAAATGGTAGAACCAACAGTCTTCAACGCAGCACTCCATGTAAAATACTGGAACCGATGCTTCAAATCACTGCTACCAGTTCATTATCAATCTAATGATTCCAACCGAATGACACTCGCCTTCTTCATCCTTTCCGCCTTAGACCTCCTCGGCGAAGGAGCAGACAAGCTCACTGAGATCGAGCGCATGAACTATAGGGATTGGATATTGAGATGTGAGAACCCTTCGATGGGTGGCTTCCATGGAAGTCCGAACCATAAATTCCCAGATTCCGTGTTCAGAGGAGGAAATGGAACGAGTTACCTTGCCGAACCAACCAGTTTGACGGCAACGTTCTTCGCCCTGTTGTCGTTGAACTTTGTGGGTAAGGTTACGGATTGTAACCGATTGAACATCCTGAAATGGATGCAGGAACTTCAGAGAGAAGACGGTAGCTTTGGCGAGATGTTGGATGCTGACGGACAGATTCGCGGTGGAAGAGACATGAGGATTTGTCTTTGCGTTGCGGCAATCCGCTGGATTTTGAGAGGCGATTTGGCATACGAGGAGAAGGAACCTGTTGACATTAATGTGGATGCATTGGTTAGCTATATTCGCAACAGCGAGGCAAGTTATCTTCCTTCTTTTCTGAAGTGAAGTGTGTGCTAACCGGTTAGGCTTACAATGGAGGTATTGGCGGTAGTGAGACCCACGAATCTCACGCTGGGTACACATACTGCGGTATTGCATGTCTCTCATATCTTGATCGTCTGCCACCGTCAGTATCTAGTACATGGACAACGTCCAAGAAGGGCGGGGAGCTACGCGGTGTGACGAGACTGGATGATACAATCCGCTGGCTCATGAACAGACAGGAGATAGTCGTGTCCGCTAACGATAAGGAATGGTTCGTCAACTACGAGTTCGAGGATGAGGCTATCGCCCATGCTAAGAAGAGGGCCGAAGAGCCAGACCGTGCGCCTTTGCTGGAAGGTGTTACCATCGACGATACTTGCTATACTGGCACAAATGGTCGCTTAGGCAAGATTCCTGATACGTGTTACAGTTTCTGGGTTGGCGGCTCCCTTGAGGTAAAACTCTCATTGTGTTGTGTTTCTGTCAATGTAATGTCACTGACAAAATCCAGATGCTTGGTCATGGTGACCTGATGGACAAGGATGGTACACGTCGCTGGCTCTGCAAGAAGACCCAGCATATGATCGGTGGGTTTGGAAAGGCGCCAGGCCATCCTCCTGATATCTACCATTCCTACATGGGCCTTGCAGCTTTGGCTGTCATGCCGACCGAAGGTATCAAGCCACTTGATGCTGCTCTCTGCGTATCGCAAGAAGCGAAGGATAAGATTGCAAAGGATATCCAGGAGTATTTCTCCCCAGCCGCCCACCCTCTCCTGCTTAACAGGAAACCAGCAGCGGCTTCTGAGACGGCGACTGAAGTAGTCTTTCAGTAGCTACCCTTCTTTGAATAGATAGCCTCGTTTTCCGCCAGAGGTCTGTTACCGTTAGCATGTGTGACCTGGAATCTACAACCTAACCGTCGCCTTTTTTGACGACGTAACTAAATGTTCTATAGCCTTGCCAGGGAATGCTGCGGAATTTATCTGGTGCACAAATGCTGCCACCGCCTCTCTCTCCTACCATGATCTCTCACGGAGTTCGACCTCCATAACCACCACCCACAAAGACCAAACTCCCATCCAACACCACCACCTCATCATGGCGACAAAACTTTTTACCAAGGCGGCAGACCTTGCTGCTGATGTCTACTACCGCGCCCTTGCAAATATATACTCTCGTTTTCCAGTGGCGCACTGCATCTTGACACGTTAGTAACTTAGTCGGACCTTGGACAAATAACCAAAACTGACAAGATGTAGCATGTACCAGCCATATCTCCCTCGAACTCTACCGCGTCAGCTGGCAGCTCGCCGTTGAGGCCAAGGCATTGAAGCAGAAGACCGTTGGCTCCATCGAGGACTCCGATGACGTCGCGTATAAGCTGTATGTGGCGGAGGCAGAGATGGATGACTTGATCGAGGAGGTTGAGCAGAGGAGGCAGAAGAGGGACGAGGAGGTGCAGAAGATGATGAGGGAGAAGGACGCTGAGACTAAGATCAAGCTTGAGAAGAAGGATGAGAAGGCAAAGATGATGCTTGAGCAGAAGGACGTCGAGGCCAAGAAGATGCTTGAACAGGTCCACGAGGATGCCGAGAACAAGCTCAAGGAGAAGGACGGGGAGATCAAGGCTTTGAAGGACAAGCTCGTCATCATGAGAGATCAGGTGCTGCATGTGCTCCTCAAGCATGAGCTCCACGATACTTTCGACCAAAACCTGTTATGGGAGAATTTATAAAGAACCAATGCGGAAGGATCATTCTAATTCTTTTATTGGACCCCGCGGTACCGCCTAGCGCCATAATTTCCCTTGTCAGCTTCAGCAAGGACAATAATGTTGGCGATGTTGGCGCACACAGAGCATTCCAAGTTGGCCGAGATTCAAAATCAACTCATCTTACTTCAATCGAGGTTTCTTTTTATGCGCAGCGTGAGGGCTAAATGGCGTCCTCAGCGTCAAAAATTACACACTAGTGCGATGTGCTAGCTACTGCTACTCTACACTTAGCATGCGTACAGTCTGATTCTTGGTACAATAGGTTTGCGCTTTTATTCGGGCTGTCCATGGCGCGTTCCATGCTGTCTTTTACGAGTTTCATTCGATTCCAATCAGCATCCAGCATTCCACTATCAAGTATCTCCTTGAAATCTCTCGCCCAAAGCAACCGCACATAATTGCCCGTATCACCAGTTTCCTCGTCATCGGGTGCAGTGGTGAACTCCTGGCGATAGAGGAAATTGCACTCATTTATGTGCTTATAGGCAAGGCCGCAGGAGGTTAGTGCCTCCAGAGCCTCACACTGTTCAGGGTTCTCCGTTATGACAATGCCTACATCCAAGGCTAGTAGACATGAAATATCTGTTATTGAGTCGCCGATGTACATTCTTGGTGGCCGTGAAGTCCCGTTCCCTCCGCGCTTGCGATTTAAACCGTCCATAACTTTCGTCAGTGCCTTTAGTTTATCTAGGGTGCTGAGTAACAATTGGGGTTTTCTCGCTCGATTATTCTACGCACATGTTAGCCATTTCTCAACTTAAAAATCTGAAAAACTGACCAGCTGTTCTGAAATGCCGCTTGGTAGTTTCGGTCCTATAATCCCGAGCTCCGGGTAAGTGTCGTTTGACATAATTGGCGGAGGGTCGAGAGCCAAAGTGTCATATGCAGTTGTTGCCTTCGACAGAACTCCTCGGATCCAATCGCGCGACCAATTAACACTGACCACACTCCATGAGGATTTTTTCCTACTTCCAATGTCCTCTGCAAACTCACTGAATCCCCTCTTGATGCTAACAGAATACGGGTTCTCAGGCGTGGCGTTTGGGCCCCCCACATACTCTGCTGCCATCGCCCGGTTCATGAGGGCATCCGGTTCGATGTTCTTAAATATTCCGCTCCTGTTGACTCGTTCAAGACTGAACTCCTCCATTGGCTTCCTCATTTCTTCAACCTCCACTACCTGCTGCAAGCTTCCGACAGTTTGACGACGAAGGGCGTTAATGATATCTGCCCTTTCAAGCTGAAATGTAGAGTTTGTACAACTTTTCAAGTCGTCGAGGGTGAACTGGACCCCCTGGCCCCTGGACTCGGGCATCTTCTTTGCTTCATGCACCGCGTTGAATTTTTCATATTGCCTTTTCCAGCTGCTGTAATCGGCATAATACTTGTCCTTGCATTGTTTCCAAGCAAGACCTTGCTCTGAGGATGCCACATCTATTAGTTCCATCTCCTCGCCAGCAATCTTCCAGTGGTTGTACATAATTGCTTGACACACCAGTGCTTCTATGGTGTCCTCGCAGGTGATGGTGCCGTCGAAATCCATTACAACGTCCCAAGGCGCCTTGACTTTCTCCACTTCTTCGCGTTGATTAAGTCCATCCCAATCCCAGTCATCCGCCTCCTCAAGCCGATCCGGCTGCTCAACTTTCCGCACTTTCTTCACTTCGTCTTGTTTGGGTCCATCCTGATCCCAGTTCTCATCATCCTCCGCCTCCAGCGGATCCACCTGTTCAAATAGCTTTACTTTCTCCTTTTCGTCTTGGTTGAATCCGTTATAGTGCCAGTTCTCATCATCCGGCTCCAGCGGATCAACCTCCAGCGCATCCACCTGTTCAACTTTCTTCACTTTCCTCACTTGGTCTTGTTTGGGTGGCCGGCGTCCTCGGAGGCGCCTTTGATTAGGCCGGCAACATGGGTTACTTGGAGGAATGCAGCAGGTGATACCATCCGCTTCCAGTGGATCAACCTCCAGGGGATCAACCTCCAGCGAACCCAGCTGCTCAACCTTCACCTTCTTCACTTCGTCTTGGTTAGGTCCATCCTGTTCCCAGTTCTCATCATCCTCCGACTCCAGCGGACCCAGCTGGTCGGCCATGACCTCCAGTTGATGGCCCTCACAACCGACGATTGGCGAGAAAGTACTTTATGCTTCAAGTCACGGGCACTCCTCAGCGGGCAAAAGACGCTGCGGGCAAACAGCGCGAGGTGCCCAGAGAAATGAATATTGACGGCTGTGCTTCTGCAGGTTGAGAACTATCAGGGTTAGGCGCTCGTATGATAATTTCGCCTGTCTGCCGGCATTTTTGAAATACGATTTCTGATTTCTGGCACTTTGAGGGATGACCCCAATTGTACCCCACACGTGCCAACATTAACCTTCCCACATCGTGCCGCTTTACATGCGGAACAAGATCGGCCTCTGGCGCTTGTGCTTTTCGATCTCAAAGTCTTGGCTTAGTTCAACAAGTTCAGGGAAGAAGCAAAATGTCCATTTATGAGCTAAAAATGTTATTTACAGGTGTTGGTGGCATACTTTGGAGTATTTCATGCTTTTATTTGGGTGTCACACTGCGGCCCGTCCCCGAACAACCACATCACTTAGCGCCGGCGCACGGCAACCCCAAATCACTGAATGGTAGATATATCAAACTTGAAGGTTATTTAATTCTTTTTGGCCAAGAAACAAGGCCTTTGCTCTATGCAAAGTATATGTAACCATACACGGTAACTATTTCAAGGACGACATCATGGTGGTTGTCGCGACTTCTACAAATGATTGGTAAATGAAAGTACTAAAGCAATTCTTTTTTAGACAGTTATCACCCCATCAGAACTGGGAGATGTTCTTAAGCTCGGGAAACTGAGCTAGTCAGCGCGCCAGATGCATCGGGACAAGAAGCAGCGAATTCACAGTACAAAAAAAGGAGCTCGACAAAGGTAAGAAAGTCGTTCTCCACCTGAGTCTGTTTATCAATTAGAAAAGGCTTCATACTACGAGCCTTATGTCGTGGTTGTGCAAGCATCGCCTTCCATACAAGTAATATAGATAAGGAATTTGAGCAGTAGCCATGCATCCTAAGCCAAGGCATGCAGCAAAAGCTTTTTATAACCTTCTACAGCCTCTTCCAGATCGGCAATAACAATGTGCTCATGATCTGAGTGGGCAAGCAGAATGCTGCCAGGACCATAGAGATATCTCTTATGGTCACCATTCAAGTGAGGAATGTCAGTTCCATAGTTGACGATGATTGTGCCAAAACCTGTCAGGAGTTAATTGAGTTTTCCGATACCACACACAAAGGGTTGCTCACCCTCAACGTCATGATCAATGGCAACTGGATCATATCCAGCTCCGAACTCAATCTCGAGGTCCTGTGTAACGCTGAGAAGAGCCTCTCTCGCCAGCTTCTCAACCTTGTCCTTGTCGGCAGCAATACGAATAGCAACAAGTGCCATAGCGTCCTCAGGGATGACATTCTGGGCCACTCCACCCTCAACACGTCCAACATTACAAGTCGTATTACCATACTTCTCACTGCTCGGCCACTCAACAGCCATCAGCTTAGCCAAAGCTGGGATGAGCATCTCATTAGCACTTCTCCCCAACTCTGGGTATCCAGAGTGCCCGGCCTTTCCATGCGCATGAATCTTTAGCGAAGTAATGCCCTTATGTCCACTGCCAAGCTTCAGCTCCGTCGGCTCGCCAAAGATGACGGTCTCCCACGTAAGATCCCAGTCGTTGATAGCGAGCATGCCATCTCCTGTGATTTCCTCGCCTACAACAAAGAGCATACCGACGTCGCCCTCCATGATATCCCCAGAAGCGACCAGCGCCTCAACGGCCTTGATCTGTGTCGCTACCGCGCCTTTCGCATCGACACTTCCGCGGCCCCAGATCTCGTTGCCGCGGCGCTCATAAGGCCAAAACGGCGGGACAGTATCTATATGCGAGCTTATCAACGTTCTCGTCTTATTCTGCGCGCCGAGATATGCGAAGATGTTCTCACGCGGAGGATGCGTGGATATCGGATGCGATTCAACAGTGAATCCTTGATCCTTGAGGTACTGCGCTAGCCATTGGCCAACTTTGTGCTCATCGCGACTTATAGAAGGAATTTCAACCAGGCTTTTGTGCAGTGCAAGAAGGGATTCTGTTGGCTCGGACTTGGTGGCCGCGTTGTGCGAAAGAATTTCCGAGGTGCTTAGGCGGTGTTGAGGACCAATTGAAAAGGAAGAAACGATTGAACTTGCTAATAAAGCAGCGCTGAGGAAACCGGTTGGCTTCATTTTGATTCAGACGCTTGCCAAAGCGGAAAACACTGTAGCAGAATAAAAGTGAGTGTTTAAGAATCGCGGTAGCTGTCGGCTTACCCCAACCACCAAGGCCGCCTGCGCACGGATTTCGAGTGGACCTTGAACGATGGCGTCAGCGCGGCACGGATCATCCTCAGAACCTAATTGACTTAAGCTTTAAGCTCCCGGACAGGGGTCACTGCAGCGGAGCATTCCGGAAGGCCGCTTGGAAGCGAAATGTGGCACAGCTCCATCACAGCCTCCCAGCCTTGTCAACCACGAGCAAACTTTAAGACGTGCACAACATATAACCTTCATCTACATCACAGCCACAGAACGAGGATACCTCCTGAAAACCCGTCACCAGGACGCCGAAGCTCACAAAGCGACCGTAACCATGGCGCTCATCAGCGGCAGCACCATCATCCGCTCCGTCTCCCTCTTCCACATCACCCTCGCCTTCTTCTTTCTCACCTCGCCACGGACAGTCTCGGAACAAACACTAGTATTTGTCCTCGGCGAGGCCATGCACCTCGTAAGCACCATATCCACCATTCCAGCCATCTACTCCTTGCTAACCAGTTGCTTCTAGCCAAAAGTTAAATCCTTCGACCATACGTCCGCTCCCCTTGCCTTCCTCGCGGCCGTTTTATTTGTTCAAGGCATAAGCGACCTCGTCTCCATCTCCCAAGCACCGCATATCTCGATTGAGCACTTTGCGGCGCAGGCGCCTGTGCGCCTTGTTTTGTTCTTCTGTATGGCAGTATATTCGTTCAGCCATTCCAGCAGAGCACCAACATTCAAGCCTGGGGAGCATCATGGGTGGGCCGAGGGTTTCAATAATAGGGTTGTTTTTGCCTGGGCTTTTATCGAGATGTTGAGTTGGTTTTGGGTCTGGACGACGTTGAGGGACGAGAGGAGGGAGTTGGCGCTTAAGGAGCAGGCGAAGAGGATAAAGGAGGAGGAGGAGAGGTTGAGATAGGATGTTTAAGATACCAAACGGATATATCTTTCGAAGACTACGAGTGCATGCGATGCGGCCGAGGAGGCAAATCTTCTGTGCTTGAACTGCGTCGCGACAGCATCTACCCTCCACGATGACCCAATCTTCATCGATGACGGTGAGAAGGTAAAGGAACCGGTTTGATAGCCAAGTTTCGGATAGGACAAACCTGTGTCGACTTAACACTGCATCCAGGGTCGCCAAGGTCGTCACTATGGATTCTCCATTCGACTCTATCTCTAATCCCATTGAATTGAAGGAAGGGATAGACTGGGAACAAAGAGGAGCTGAGCGCGTTATGTTGTGGTTCTCAACGTACAAGCAATTCGGCTAGTTGTAGACAAGTACAATAACGGTACAGGTTACCTGCGAGAGCATCACTCACTTTCATCGGTAAGGAGCAGAAGATGCGTAAAATAACATTTGGACGCCGTATTAAATGCATTTAACGAACGAAGCGCAAGGAAGCTTAAACCAAGCACTCCAAGCCAATAATACTCTCCTCCCAACTGGTGACCAACTGAGAGGCGAAAATCTCCAAGAAGTCCCTATCCAGAACCTGTCTGAGGCCTCTGCCTATGGTAGCTCTGCTGTAGTCTTCATCTACAACATCATCAGAGTACTCCTGCGTTCCCATTTGAGGCTTGCCATCAACCCAGCCATCGACACAAGGCTTCTTCTGGCCAAGCGCTGGCCCCTCCTCAACCCAGTCCACGATTTTGTCGAGGAATCCTCCGTTGTCCACGGTCTTCCTGACTTCTTTGACCTTCTCTTTGACCTTGGTAGCGATCTCGCGAGCCAAATCACCTGCGTACTTGGTGAAAGATTGGCGCATCGCGACGCTGGCCTGGACGTCTTTGTGGTTGAGGAACTTCTCGGTGGCAAGAACCATGTGTGCTATCTGATGCGCCATATACAAAGGCTCTAAGGTATCGACATGTCTCGGGATGAATGTGGATTTTTTCGTATTGATGTTCTTTAACCAATCGCAAACAGCCTCAAGGACACGTCTCAGGTCGGCCAGCGCCATATGCGCATTCTCATTTCTCCTGCTAGTCAGCTTCGAGCCTAACGTCACAAAGACGACGATATTGCCTAGGTAGTCGGTGGTACCCATGTGGGCTTCTTCGTAGCCAGAACATGATTCTTCGTCACTCATCATATAATCGCCCATAGTGTTCAAGAATGCGTCGAGTTCTCCCACAAGTTCAATGAGTGACGCGTGTCCTTCGAATGGTGCCCTCAGAGCCATCATTAGCAGATCTGACATGAGTCCACGGCGTATGCGGTAATCCTAAGCAACTGTTAACACTTCTACGGCAGTCTTCGCGCTTGAGAATCCTCACAGAAGGTTGCCGCCCTGTGCCAATGAGATGGATAAATTCCGGGTTATCAGGAAGCTCAAGGTTAGGGAAGTTTTTGTAATCCAAGTTGTCGTGTAATTTCTTCGCGAAGGCGTTCGGTGCTGGTTGCCGTTAGTAATTATGCATCTTAGCTTAGATGTCAACTTACGCAAGATATCATAACCATGACTGCTCTTGGTGAGCTCCTCCTGCGGACGGGTCATACGAACGATTTTTCGTAACTCCACCACGCTAATCACACTGCCGATGCTTCCAGAGAGCTTTTCGATGGAGTCTACTAATTGAAACACCGAGTCATAGCTGCCAGAATCCAGAGAACGCCAGTACTGAGGTGTGATCTCCTTCTTGAACCGCCTGTATTTGTGCTGTAGCCTTTCAAGCTCCATAGCTGGATCAAATGGCTGCGCATCTTCCCCCGCCATGATATCTGCACAAGGGTGTGGATGAAGGGTAGAGATCCTGTCGAACAATACATAAGCAAGAGTCTCCATCTGAATACCTTTGAGTCTCAATTTCGTGTAAGCTCTCATGGCGAGCGAACCAGCCCCGAGGTAAGAATACAGTCTGACCAGAAGCAGCAATATCTTTGGATTGGCAGGCGACTTGCTCTGGGCAAATTCAAGTAGTGCTGCGGCCTGAATCAGGCGCTTGGCGCCGTGACGAGCCTCGAACCCAGGTGCGTTGTCCTTAGGGAACAATCCTCCAATGCGCATCCCTTTTCCAAGCTTGACCAGAGACATGGCAACGATAATGGCTGCTTCATCTCCAGGATATAAATCAGTTGCCAGGATGTTGAATGGCTTCCAGCCTCTTTGAGGCCAACCGTTGACGGCATGGTCGTAAATGTTGATGCCCTTGAACGCAGCAGCTATGGTGCATTCTTCACAATAGTACGCGCGCTGGTTAAATACGAGATCTCCCGATGGCGAAGAAACTCTGCAACACTTGCACAATGAATCGGTGTCCTGTTTACAACCATTTCGACCACCGACAGTACTCGGTGCCTTGATGTCAAGGTCCTTACTAGACGTAAGGCTGTTCACGTAGGATAACTTGAAGTGATTGATCACAGCTAAGACCTCGTCCGTCATGGTAATCTGCAATATGTGAGCCGAGAACCGTTTGCTTATTTGGATGATACTCACATCAAGTGGAGCGAAGTGGATGTTACATTCGCCGTGGTGCTCAGCATTGACTTCATCAACGTCCTTTGCGACTAGCCACCCTTGGCGATCAACCATAACAGTCTGCGCAAAATTGAGGAGTTGCTCTCGCTCAGGACTTGATAGTTCAAGCATGCACTTCATGACATCGCCGAATGCGGCTGGAACATGTCCGTAGTCGTGAAGGTATTCGAGAATTGTCAGAACACGACGCGACAGATCGTGCGCAACGAACTTATAGCGCTGAACCAGCTCAGTTGAAGAGAGGTCATTGATAGTTTCATGGTCTTTTTGCATCAAATCGGCCAAATTCTGAGGGCATTCCATGAAGCTCCACTTGTCGCTGGCGGGAGAAGATGGATTGAGCTTGGTCATGAACTTGATTGACGCAAGGCGCGCATTTCTTTGGAATGTCTTGCTGACGCCAGAGTTCTCGGCTCTGTGGCGCTCATTTAACTCTCTGAAGCGTTGATAATGCCTGGCATCTGGGTCAGTACGTCGCCGTCGTCCTTGGATATTGGTCAAACATACTCATTCTTCTTAAGCTTCATGATTGATTCAATGTAAGCATTCCAGACAAACCAGTCTCCTCCTCTAGAGTCTTTCAAAGAGATCCCTTCAGGGCTGTTGCACGCTTCCTCGACTAGACCGTCGCAGAGAAGGAAGCAAGCCTTCCACTGCTCTTCTGCCATCAATAACTCAATGATGTCTCTAATCATAGACCAGTCGCTGGAAGCAACTCCAGACTGAAAACCAATCGAAGAATCCATTAGGGCAGATTGAAGTTCTGACCACAGACCCTGACACTTCATCGATCTATGGTAGAGGAGGAGTTCTTGGACCGTCTGCAATGCTTTCTGAGGAAGTGGCTTGCCATTCTGCGAAAGTGTTAGTTTTTTTTTGTACGACTCCTTCTGTTTCTCACTTCTGCTGTGCCATTCCCTTCTGCGAGCTTTGCAAGCGTTCTATATGCTAATGTCTTCATCAATCCGCTCATGTCGCCGGCGAATGGCGATTCCTGGACCTCTTAGTGCATGTAATTTTGGTTTCAGTTAACTGCGACTTACAGCATAAAGAAGCTGAGCAGTGAGCTTGAAGAACGTGTACTTGCGTACGTGAGGGAAGGACTTCTCCGCAAATGCCATGATCTATAATTTGCGTCAAGGGACATTAACGGGTTGGTCTTTGGGCCAGTCAGGGCAGCAACGTGACACACCTGTTGGGCAATCTCCCAGTCACTACTCGCAATACACTCTTTGAAGCACTCCACTGCAAATTTCTCATCCTTGGGTTGTGTTTTGACGGCTGCGAGACGGATTTTACCAATGACTTGTCTCATTCTGCTGCCATCATCACCCTTCGAGAACTCACGACTGGCATGGTCGTAGACCTCCAGCTCGAAGGGGTCCGTGATGACATCTTTGTTACCAGGTTGGGCGAGTTCATTCAGTCTCATAAGTGCCTGGGCTTTCTCGCTAAGCTGTGGATGGCGCGCTTGAATAAAGCATTGCAATGCCTACTAGAAGTTAGAACCAACTTGCTAGGCCAAGATGTACGAGATATGACAGCAGTGCTTCTTCTCAAGCATAGCATGATGTCTTTCCCGCCTTCCCTATGTTTTAAAAATAGTGTTACACAAGCGCATTGTGGGGTGCAATCTGGATGCTTAAAGCGGCAATACCATCATGGCAGATGCGGAAGAAATACTTACACGAAAGTAAGTGTCGTCGGTCTTCTTCTGTAAACGCTTCGTTACCAACTTCAAAGCCTGCTTGTAGTCACCGTGGTCGATGGAATTGACGATCGGAACATGCTGCGTGCCGAGGGCCTCTGGGACCCATTCTTCCTCCGTCATTCTTGCTTGGGCCTCGCAGGTGACTTGAGTGCTAAAGAGATTCTGAAACTGCTCTAGTCGTTGTTGTCTTTACCACCAAAGTTTGGGGCCCTATTCTTTGTGTCTCGACGGGCGTCGGTGTGGTGAGGTGAGACGATCGGCAAGGTTAAGCTCCAGCTGCGAAGCGAAGAGGTATTCTCCACCGTTATGCGAATTCGCCGCCGCTATAAGCGATATCGGTGCTAATACAGTGTAACAATACAGGCTATGTTATCTACCGACACAGAACGCCAACTCAATAACAAAGTGGCGGACGATTAAGGTGATATGGTTCTGGTGTTGTCTTTCCGAATTCACGTTTGCGCGCACGGCCCCCAGGTGTTCTTCAACGGCAAGCCAAAAAGTGCTTGCCGAGTTGAGAGGACGAGCACTAAACGAATCTAACACTCATATTGAGTGCATCATCCTGATAGTATTTTAGAGCTTTTAAGGTCAATAGTTGCCGATTTAGTTCTGGCCAAATCCAAACATTTCTAATTCGGCTACCAAAAGCCATACGATGCCACGAACAGTTTCCATCGCCAACGCCTATTCAATGCTTATGCCGCGCCATTTCTATCATACAACTCCACGGCTCCCACACTCATGGTCTCCTACGCCGTGGCAGATGGCTCGGCTGGTCTTTTTCCACCATTAACCCAAACAGAGTTCGACTTCATCTTCGCCTCTTTCCTATCCGCAATCCACTGCTTCTTACAGTCGCGGTAGGCTCTTTTCACGTTGTCAGCGTTCGGCCTTGGATTTACTCACGGCGTAGGATAGGAACTACTTACTGGAAGTAGTCATGGCACATTTCCTTGTTATTTCCATTGCGATGCAGGCACTTCAAGCTCCTCGTCGCCACTTCTTGGCATGGATCAAAGTACTCAGAGTATGCCTTTCTACATCCCGTCAGCCCCATTCTCAGCACAATGGATCACTACACCCTTTCTAGTGCCTGGTACAAAAGAACGACAATGTTGTCAAACATACCCTTCAAACTTCTCCTCAACGGCCGAATCCCAGGGCTTCTCAGGCACCTCAGCACCCTTCATGTGGATATTTCCAGTGTATTGCTTCGACATCTCGGCGGCTTCAGGGATACTTGAATTAGATTAGAAGATTGCGACTTGGGAGGATGCAAGATTTTCGATATAAGGCGACGATGATAATAGAGTGCGCTCTCAAGGTGGCGGCACCTTGAGAGGTTGCCATATCACGTGCCTGGTACAGAATGTGGCCCAGGTCAGCGCACGGCCGCATCAGACCATCTAATCTAATCACATCGAGGCTGACTTTGGGTGGACCAGCTTTATGAATTACGAGCAAAAAGCAGCGATTCTGTCGCATGCAACAAACGAGCATGGATACTCGATGCCTGACGACTGCGAAGCATACCTTGTCATAGTACTGTCACCAGACAGCTACTCAGGCATTTCAGACCTTTCTGGTAGCGAGGTGATGTGCTTGAAGGCAATCAAATCTCAACTAAGCACTGAAGACAAAGTGAAAGGCCGAAAATACTTGAAACACGTCGCATTCAACCTCTCGATGATGTTTGTTTTTCGTTTTCTTGTACTCTTTCTTGTCCGGTCAAAGCAGGTTTTCAGGCACATATTCCGTACAGCGATGATCTGTGTCGCCGACCATCGCTTTGCCTATCAAAACGTTTTCGTTCGTTACATCGGTATCTTTACGCGCTGGAAGATGATTTGCGGGGAAAAGGGGCTTGAGAACGCCCAGTGCCACAATGATGCTACAAAGCTTAGCACTCGGCACGCGCTGATGATGTGCAGATTACTGAAAGGGCGCCTGTGGCAGTGGATACAGGCTTAACAGATCATCACAGACAAAGGTTGATCACCAGAAGGTTAACTTTTTGTCAGGATATTTCTTTCTGTGTTTCCCAGGTACGAGACAACAAAATCCTAGACGCGAAGGGCATTAGAATAATGGCGCTTGAGGCGGATATCGGTGAAGGTCTCATGACAACTTTATGCTCGCCGGTGATTGAATGGCTGACAAGTGGAGGCTTGACACCCCCTCAAATCTGCCGCTATGATCTAAGAAGGGCCTGTGCAACTGTGATTGGTGGGCGGCGGCAACGTCGCCGGAATTTAGCTGGCTTAGCGCCTGCTCGGTGCAACGCCAGAATCCAGGAACTAGACGGTTGGAGGTGGTGGTGGCCAGGCCAAGTGGTGTCTCACGCCGCACACAAGAGCAGAAAATGGCAGAGATGATGTGGCTGCTGAGGTTTTGAGGACGGGACAGGCTGACACATCCAAAAATAATGGGAAAGGTGAGAAAACAGGTTGGCTCAGCTCTTCGCAACGAACTCAAAATCTCCCAAAATGGCCAAGAATATGCGGCCACGTGAAGCCGTTCCTGCATCGAGCCTTCAGTCCTGAGATTTGCCACCTCATCAGGGGAACGTTTCCTCCTAGCGCTGTGGCTAGCGTAAATTCACTGTCGCGGATTAAACATTGATAAAACATTGATAAAACATTGATAAAACATTGATAAAGAAATACCCTCTTTTTATTGAAAATGAAGCACTCAAAGACATCGCGCCCTGATCACGATCTTAGGATTGAAACCGTCTCGCACTCCTAGGGAGTAAATGGACTTAGGCCGCTTGTACCACAGGAATGTACGCTATTGCTCCACGACACGTTACAGAGGTGTCTGTCATTTCAGGCACCCACATTCCTTAAAGGGCACTAGAGATATCTCTGTCTCGTCTTATATCTCACCTCATCACTACGAGCTGGGGCTAGCGTAGTGCTGTCTTAGGCGCAACAACAGAAGTTGAGACCCTAGAGCAATTATATTGGAGTTCCTCTGTACCATGTACTTCGTACGGGGAAGTCAACCGCTGCCGTGACCCCGTGCCCACAGCGCTTCTGTTCTGACAGCAGCACCACAGCGGCTCACGCAAACGGGTTTTGGGCACGACGATATATGCGGCAATGTCGTCCGAAATCAGCAAAAGGATGACCCCAGAACATGTGTTGTCTTATCGCTTCATGAACTCCAGCGACTCCTATCTTCCTGCGTAAAAAAATGGGCTTCAGGGAGAAAGTCAACATGGATCAAGTCATGCATCTCCAAGAACATTTTGGCACGCAAGGACCCACGTCGATAATCTGCAAGCTACTGGCCCGCGTCACACTGGCCCATGCCCAGTTGCCCAGGCTCTCCACCATACAAATTAGATCTTGAAAACTCGGCCTTGAATAACCCCTGGTCGGCCAATCTCTGGGGCATTTCAGGCTGTCAATTGCAGATATCGCAGTCGCTCCATCTATCACTATTAACAAGCTTAGAAAGTGTCGAGTTTGGTACGGAACTTCAGCCATCATCTCGACAACTTTCTTTCCTGTCAGCATTTTGGGGTTCTTCATGTGACAGACCCACAATCGTTGGCTGCCAGTTTCTCACGTCTTTTAGCGCCATTTGCCAGAGTACGATACCGTCCCAAGCGGACATTGCATCAAGCTCAGCATCTTGGCTTCCAGCCACACCCTAGCTCGACATCTCTCACTAAACAACGAGGAATTTTTACACAGATTCGCCGGTCTTCGCAGAATGGGCTCAGTCCTCTACGCTACCTGCTTCACTAATATAGCGCTTTGAGCTAGTTTTTGTACAGCTTGTTCTCCAGAAAGAGGTGCGACAATTATCCGCAGTGTCAGATCCTCAAGCATTTCGAAAATCCCGATCTTCACCCCCAAAACATCTTGACGATAAGCCGACCTGCCCTCTGCACTGGCCGAGCCATCCTCAACCTTGTACGCTCCACACGGGCCTATTGGTGCATCCGCTATTCTCACCTCCGCAGCTGCCCATAACGGCCTATTCGCTCGGCGAACCCTAGACCATGTCGCAACATCTTCGATACCCAGATGGACAGTCTGATGCTTACAATAACTCTGGGTTTTACGAAAAACCGGCAGTAGGACGCACTCCACAGTCTTCCTCAAGCTATAATCTTGACTCTCAAAGCTATAGGTGAGTTCTGCGGCATTCGTTCACAGCCGCTCAAAGCTCGCCGAAGCACCCTGGCACTGACGATGTATCGAAACCAGGTCCCACAGCAAGCCGACCCCGAGCCCACTACAAACGAGCATTTCCAGAAGTCCAAACCTATCAGGCACCACCCCAACCCGGGGTATATACTCTGATACCATTCGTGGTTCACCAGGGCGCATGGGCGAACCGCCTAGACATATTTATCAACTAGGTGACGAACCACGGTCCCCAAAGGAGCGCTTGGACGACCTGTTGGCCTCAGAAAGGAGCTTCTATGCTTTCAACGAAGACACAAACCCTCCAATGTCCGACTCTTCGAGATTTAGGTTTGTTGTGCCGAATTCATTCTTTGGGCCGAGTCAAAGCTAACTTCGTTTCAGACGGCCGTCGGATCCAGCCTCAAGGGCGTCAAATGCGACTTCAAGAAGCGCATCTGACCCAGCTTTGGCAGGCAAATTGAGTGGAAGACAGCCATCGAACGCAACACCTCCCATGGCATCCGTTCCCGAGCATCGTGCCGCCATAGTACGCGGCATCCCACGAACGTCGTCAATCGACTCGGCGATATCAAACATCTCTGCAAGTACTCATGCCCACAAGGCGTCGACGGAGTCACTCGCCCGTGGAGAATCCCCGGACATTGGAGGACTCATACAGGCGGCAGGGTCGCCTGAAGCTGTCATACAGCACTTGCTTAAGGAGAAAGCTTCGCAGGCTGCACAAAACTCGCAGCTATGGCGCTTGGTAGACAAGCAAAGGGCTATGATTCTTGGGCTTAATAAAGATCTCGAGCGGGCACTTAAGGACAAGGAGCGTTACCGCAAGAAGGCGAAGGATTCTGTCTCAGGAATATCTACTGATATGGGTAAAACCGGCGCTGAGAAAGCATGCAGAGAGGATAATAAACCAAGAGGCGATGTGGGGCGTGGCATGGGAGCGATGGTAGCTGCTAGTCTGCGAGATGCCGACTATGATCAGAATGAGTTGCAGCCTCCATCGCTTAACGGTGGGGCGGCACCGTATCCTGTGACACCGCCAGTTGATTCGGGCGGCAGATTTGATAAGTCGCAGTCTTCTCAGAATATGGCCGACGGGGAGCACAAGATGCCGGACACAGCATCCTACGCACCCAACAACTTCAGCCCTGATGCGAGAAAAGGATTTCAGCAGTCGCGACAGCAGGAACGCCAGAACATGGGAACGGACGAAATGTCCCCTCGAAGCCTTCCGCTCAGACCACAAACAGCAGACAGCCAGAACGCTCCTACCCTTCATCTGACAGAGGCCTCTCCCAAGTCAACCAGAGACGGGGCGCTGCGGAAAGCACCGCCAGCACCTCTGAACCTCGGAAAGCACCCTCAGACCAGCGCGCACCTGCACCAGGCGGAGTCCGGCGATGAGCTCGACTCCGACTACGACGACGTCCTTGAAGCGGGTGAGATTCCTCTTTCGAGCGATAGAGGACGCAGGAAGACGAGAGAGGAGGATGACAGAGAGCGCGAGACGGCAGCAATGAGAGACGCCGACGCAAGAAGTCTCTCGAAGAAGAGCAAGTCGAAGTCTGATGCACCAGGCGCGCCGCAAGAACCAGTGCCTGCCATCCGACAGGTTGTGCAGATCAGCCCTCCTGAGCGCAGCCCCAACCGGTTGGCGGCAAATGGCTCTTTAGCTGGCATGCTGAACAATCCTGTCCCTGGCCCCAACGAGCCAAAGTCCGACGTCACCAAGCGAACGGTTCTTGGCCCGCCACCGATGAGTGCTGGACTTCCGGCATGTCCCAGACCGATGGCAGGCATGAACTCCCCCTTTCCCAGAAACGCCAACCTCGCCCCTTCCAATGTTGCGCCCGGCCCGATGTCGGCGCGCATGGGGCAGTTTCCTGCGATGCCTCTTTCTCCTCGCGCACCGAGGCAGCCGATTCCGCTCCCACCAAATAAACCGAGGTCGACGACGGTGCAGTCTCCCGCTGTGAAGGCGCCAGAACCGCCAACCATGCCGTCTCCAAAGCCAACTCAGATGAGGAGACTCGCTGAAGAAGAGGCCGAGTCGCCTAGAGAGCTCAAGCGCTCGCCTGGCTTCACAGCTGTCACCGAACCAGGCGAGATCTACCGCGGATTCATCATCGACGACTACCCGGATCTCTTGCTGCCGCCGAATGCACTTCCGCTCATCGAAGTTAGAGTGGCGTCGTCGAGACTGAAGCCTTCCAGAGCCAGCATAATGTTTCCAAACAAAATGGAAGACGACCCGGTATTCACCCTGGCAGTCTTCTCACGTGCTGACGGCCAAGAGTTGTGGAGAGTGGAGAAGGACTCCTTGTCTCTCAGCTATCTTGACCAAGATTTGAAGAGACATAAGAGCTTCTCTAGCCTTAAAACGCCCGAGAGATCGCTCTTCAGCGGCCATGCACCAGTAAAAATCGACGCTCGTCGAGCTGCACTTGACAAGTACATGGACGACGTCCTCAATACTGAGATGAACACCAAGTCTGCCATGTTGCTGTGCCATTACTTCTCGACAAACACGGTCGAACCACTCATCAAGATGATAAGGCCGATCGACTTCCAAGCCGACAGTCCAACACATGGTATGGACTACAGACCATGCAAGCATGGATATCTCACAAAGAGAGGCAAGAACTTTGGTGGCTGGAAGGCCCGCTACTTTGTACTTGATGGACCAATTTTGAAGTACTTCGAGTCGCCACCACCATCTGGTCCTGTCATTGGCGCCATCAAGCTCCAAAACTCTAAGATTGGCAAGCAGCAGCAGCAAGCCCAAGATAGCCAAGAAGATGCGGACAACCAGTATCGTCATGCTTTCTTGATTTTGGAGCCAAAGAAGAAGGATTCATCTAGCATTGTCAGACATGTTCTCTGCGCTGAGAGTGATCAAGAGCGCGACGAGTGGGTGGATGCACTCGTGCAGTACATGGAGACGCCAGAGTCTGACGACGAGGCATCCAATGATGGGACCCTTGGTCGCAACGATTCTTCTTCGTCGTCTCGTACCGGCGCCAGTTCGAGGAAGAAAGGTTACGGGCAAAAGCAGCAGAGCATCCCTGAACAAGATGATGATCTGCGTGCTATGCCCTATGAAGCGACTGTTCCTGGTCAAGCACCAAGGCAAATTAGAAGTCGGAATAAGGAGTCTGGTACTCCTACCTCGTTCGGCGCTGATAGCCAAAGCTTGAACTCGAGGGAGACTGACACGCCGACGCCCCCACCTGGTGGCCAGATGCCTCATTCTGAGTCCGTCATGTCTATTTCCGGACCCCAGAATGCGACGAAGATCGAAGATGGAGCCGTGTGGGGTAACAGGCCTGGTCAACCTCCGGTCGAAGACAAGAGAAACCAAAAGAAGCGCAGCTTTTTCGGCTTTGGTGGTAACAAGCAAAGGCCGTCGTCCGAGTCGCAAGACCACATCGAGATCTCGAACCTATCTCAGATGTGCTTTGAGCAGCATGGGCCTATCCGCGCCGTATTTGGCGCCCCATTGGCTGAGGCCGTCAAGTACAACCATCCTGTCGACGTCGACATCGAACTTCCCGCCGTTGTGTACCGTTGCGTTGAGTACCTGGAAGAGAAGAACGCCGTTTCTGAAGAAGGCATCTTCAGATTGAGTGGCTCCAATGTGGTCATTAAGGCACTTCGCGAGCGATTCAATGTCGAGGGAGATGTCGACCTCATTACCGATGGACAATACTACGATATGCATGCTGTCGCATCTCTGCTCAAGCTCTATTTACGCGAGCTCCCGACCACCATTCTTACTCGTGAGCTTCACTTAGACTTCCTCGCTGTCACTGAGATAGCAGACACAGAGGACAAGGTCAAGCAGCTTTGCGTTCTCGTTCACAGACTGCCGAAGGCCAACAACACCTTGCTGCGCTACCTTTCTAACTTCCTCATTAACGTCATCACCAACTGTGAGGTCAACAAGATGACTGTCCGCAATGTCGGCATTGTCTTTTCACCTACCATCAACATTCCTGCTCCTGTGCTGGCCCTCTTCTTGCAGCGATATGAGGCAATCTTTGAAGCTGAGCCAGAGGAGCATGATGAGAGATCATCTGTCGAGGTCACTGTCACGGCGCCTCTGACGCCCGAAGACATCCGGTCGCCAAGAAGACAACAGTTCCAAGAACTCCCAACACCATCGTACAACCAGGATTCTTTCCCTCGAGGACACGCACCAGCAGCTCCAGGATCTGCACAACCCAATAAAGCTGCATACGACACAGGCTTTATTCCTGTTAATCCCTCATATGATGCTCAACCTGCGCAAGGTGAACGGTTTGGCTCGATGAACCAAGCTCCTTCCGAGTCTTATGATCAGTTCCCTGTCCCGAGTGGCGCCATCAAGCATTTCGGAAACGGAACTGGACTGAACCCACCGTCGCCTGTCACATCCAGACAGAAGAGGAGGGAAAGTTCGATGTTTGGTATGATGGGAGCCAAGAAGCCTGCTGAGGAGAAACGTAAGACGCTCAACATTTCGTCTCCTTTGTCAGCAGCTGATTTTGGGTAGGCTTGGTGACCGAGGAGTCTATTTACGAATGAGCGTCTGATATGGAATGATCTTCGACTATCCACGACGCCACTTAACGACTATATAAGACGAAACCTTCCCACCAACTCGCGCACATATGTAATAATAATATCGGCGGGGCCAAACCAACACCACATCACTAAAATGTATAATACTTGCTTTTCTTCGTAAACACTGCTTGTTCGGCAGCTGAGCTGCATCATCACACACCATTGCATGGAAGGAGACTTTGCTTAGAGCTAGCTCATATACCCCGTGCACTTTTCACATGTCATATTTTTTGGTTTAAATGCATATCAGCGTATCACGTGGAGAATCAAGCAAAGCGATGCAATTGCGTTTGGGGGAAGACGCTGGGCGCAAAGGAAGAGCGTGATAAATGGATGATGACGTGAGATGTTCGATGTATATATAGCACTTAGAGTTCAATGAGTTAGCTGGTTTTGCTGCTGGTTCAGATCGTCCACCTCTTGGCCTCAGTTTATCAATACGGTAAGCAAATGGTGATTTGACAGCTGCCACTTTCTGTCATACCTCGACTTCCGTCCTTCTATGCTCCTCGACTACGTCACTCCTGAGCCACGCTACCTGTCTCTACCTTTCTTACGTCCGTCACCGCTGTCTTCTTTACAACAACACTTCTGAGATTCTAGGATAATTAAAAACACCTTGCGCCCTCCATGAGCTCAACACCGCTAACCGAAGCGCCAGCAATCCGCTCTACGCGCATGCAATCACTAGCATACAGACCACCCACCCCGCCAGTCCAGGTCAACTCATTTCTACCCTCCAAACCCCTTGTACCCAGCAGGTCTTTCGAAAAGGAATCGAAAGCCAGAAGACACTCCCACATCCTCGAAGAAGTGCAAGCGCAACAAGACGATGGCCCCAACAACAACATGGCTGGACCTCACCCAGATGCTGTCCCCGCTATATACCCCGATGGAGCCGCACGTGGAGGCGATGATGGAGACACAAGCGCTGAGCGGAAAGGGCGTCGGCATCGAGAGTTCCTGGCTAAGACGCGAGGTAAGGGCGGCTTCAGAGATGTTGAGTGGACACCAGATCTTCAGGGACGGGACCCCGTTTCACATACCATCAGCGCGGATACGCAGCCGGAGGGAGGGGGGTTCATTAGCCAGACAATGAGTCCGGACCATGAGGTCCAGCCGGGGAGGGGAGCCAGCAGGCAGAGAGAGTTGGGGAGTGGGGGTGCTAGGGACAGATATTACGGACGAGATCGGAAGGAGAAGAGTCGCGTGGAGGAATCAGCCAGACAGCGATCCCCCAAGGCCGGGGCCGAGGCAGTTCAGATGGGTGTAGGTGGAGTGCCGCCTGTTGCGGCCGGAGGGCCGGAGGCGTCGGAGTTTCCGACAGTGGCGGAAGGAGGGAAGTGTGTGATACTGTAGTTGTACCTAGGCAGGAGAGTCAAGACCAGCGATGTCACGGGGTTTGCACATCTAGAAGCTCCTAGGTTGCAAGCCTAAACTTGAAAATTAGCGTGGGGATATTAAAATTGCTGCCCAACCTTGGTGGCCAATCAGGAATGTAATCACAACGAAATGTGTGAATGAATGAATGATCGGCTTCTTATTGTGCAACACCTACAGTACAGCGCAAACACTACTCAATAATTTTCCTTCCTATACAATCTGCAATTTCTCCTTCTGCCGCATCTCAATCCTCCTCTTCCTCACACTACCCTTCTTCCTCGCCGCATCCACAAGCGCGCCAGTACCCAATCGATCCATCGCACTCAGATCAGCCAAGAACCTCCTCACACCCGTCCCGCTCAGCTCATTAATCCACGCATCCACATCCTCATTCAATACCGCCTCCATCGCAATTCCCAGACCCCTCAGCACCTCCGCATCATTGACGTCCGGCTTGTCCTCCAGACTAACCATGACGGACTTTAGTGGCGTTTTATTGAGGGGAGGCACAGACTCTTGGATAGTAAATATTGAAGGCACGCGAGTCGAAGGCGGATGTTTCGGCCTCCTAGCAGCAATGTTGCGCTTGATTGGATCTCCCGCACGGTATGAAGGTGTCCTCTTTGTATGGCCACAGGGCAGGACCTCCTCCTGCTGGTTGGTTTCAGGATTCAACCTAGTCGGCGGCTTGAATGGTACACCAGCCTGCCACTCCTGAAACGAGCGCATCATTTTCGGCTCATCAAGAATGGAACCAGTCTCCGGGTTCTTCGTCGAGCTTTCATTGGGACATTGCTCGCACTCAAACACAGGCTCAATCCTTTTGGGCTCCGGGAGCGGTGGTGGCGGCGACAGAAACTTTATCTCTGTCTCGTCCTTTTCCTCTACCGGACTATCGCTCTTGACCATATTCATAAGTTTGGACTTAAAACCAGCCAGCTTCCCAGAGAACAGGCGTTTTGGTTGCGGTTCCACTGGCTCACGTTCAGACCCCCTGGATTGCGTCAACGGTATGTGTTCGATCTTTGGTGCCGCCGACTTGTGCGCCGATTGTGTACGGGTGCTTTCCGAGCTCAGCTCCCAAGGAATGACGGTTTTGATCTCAAACTTTGTCCTCTGCTGATCAAAAGGCACACGCGTACGCGCACGTCTCGGGTCGTCCTCAACCTCTATCGCAAAACTCGAGAAGCTTCGCCTAGGGCTCCGCTCCTCAGCCGATTTTACACGGCGTAGAGAACGGACCGAAGCTTTGTCAACAGATGACTTGCGATCGTCGTCATCCTTATCATATTCGGAGACAGTAACGAAGCTCGAGAAATCAGGAATGGTTTCAAATGGGATACTAGCTTGCGAGAGCTTCCCAGTTGGCAATGTTCCTGCCGAGTCCGATCGCACAAGGTCACGGACATCGATATAATCTGCCGAAACCTGGCGCTGGAGAGATGGTGGCGCTCTATGTCCCGTTCTCCCTAGTTCCAGCCTAGCCACCCGCGGTGGCTCAATCTTCTGGTGAACAACAATGTGCCCAGGGTCAATCCCAAGGTCGTCCAAGATCATGGCTTGGGGAACCTGGGGCGCCGAGGCCCCCGCAGAAGCGGCCGGTTCCTCACGCAAGGGGCGGCTCGCCTGGCCACCGTCGAGTGTGCTGCGGTCAGGAGAGGCCGTCTTGTGTAGCTCGAGATCTGGATAACGATTCTGAAATGCGTCGAAATCTAGCAACTGTAAGCGGCAGAAATGCAATCAGTGGACCGCATCACAAACCGTGGCCCTGGTCCCTCCAAAACTCGCTCGGGTGAGGACTGAAATCAATGATGGTCGTTGTCGAACTGCGACCAGACCCCAGGATTGAGTGTTGGTCGGCGAGCAGCTGACCACGAAGCAGAGTAGCCGGAATCTCCCGCCCGGGCTTGAGACCAGACTTCTTTAACCACGGAAGGATCTTCTTTGGAACTGGCTTCTCTCGTGGCATAGAAATGCTTTTTTTATTTGGGTTTGGTGGAGATGGCGAGTCCTCCATGTTAATATCTAGAACATTAGACTGCTTAGAGAGACTGCTCGGACCATTACCCGGCGATCTAGTTCTTGGGCTGTTAAGTTCAACACCACTTGGGGCTGCCAAATGGCTATGCGTTGGCTGAGCCACAGAGTATTTTCTCGCGCCTGGCTGTTGACTTGTGGGAACGTATCTTCTCTGAGAAGGCCGTTTCCTCGGACGATTGGGATCTTTCTGATCTGTCGAAGTCACAGCGAGGCCAGCTGCTTGCAGCTCAGCACGGAAAGTTAGAAGCTCTTGTACGGTATGTGCGGATCCTATCGTTGGCGCAACACTGGGCGATCTCGTTCGGTCAACTATTGGCTGATCGTATGTCGCCCTATAATGTTGTTGCAAACCTTGAGTAAACGACTGTAGGGCTCTGGCTTCACTATCTGTGCGAGGTGGAGAGGATTGCGGAGTGTTAACAGCAGACTCAGATTCCTCATCCGCATACATTATTTGCGAACTAGGTGTAGAACGACCGGCGCTCGAACCGTCAAGTCCAGCGTATTCAAATGAAGCGGTAGACAGTAATGATGCGGTGGTTCGAATCGCAAACGGAACAGGAGAAGCTTTTGGTCGACGCTGAGAATTTCCTCGAAGTGGCAGTCGCTTGTCGTATAAGCGGCTTTTGCGACTTGCGTTGCTCAGGCTTCGACTTAAGAGGTCTGAATAAAGGCGCCCGTTACGACTGGAGTTACTCAGTCCTCGGTGAAGTATGTCTGAGGATGATTGCTTGATAGTGATGGGCTCATGAACGAACTGTCCACCAACCCGCCTACTGATGAACAACTGCTTCTGAAGCGGAGTCTTTCTGACTGAGGATGAAGCAGAAGGGATCAAACCCCAGAGAGACGGCTTAGGTGATGGGGGAGGGATATAGAGCGGCTTGGGCGGGGTCTTTTGGCTGCGAAAAGGTTGAACTCGGATTCGTGGAGGACAGTCGATTTGAGACGTAGATGATCGACTAAGACTGCTTCCACCTTGACGACGAACGGTAGGCGGCCTACTGCTACCACTTGTGTGTCTCTGTCGGACTCGGATGGAGCTCGCTTGTGACGATTGACCAGTACGACGCACGGTGCGAGGTCTGTGGCCGCTACTTCTGCGTATGCGGCGACTACGAACAGAGCCTACTTGTGCGAAGTTACTGCTGGTGCGTATTCTCTGGCTACAAATAGATCTTCTTTGTGATGGTGGAGCAGCACGGCGGATGCCGATTCTGTTCCGTGTGTTATGCTCGTGTCTGGGTCCTCTTGTAGTCGAAGCTCTCCCGATACTAGAATCTGTCCCACGGATATCAGAGCGGCGTGGAAAGATAACCTGGCGGTGGTTCGTGGTAACTTGATTGTCCGATGGCGCGGATTTGTTGTGTATAGCCAAGTTTGGAGCAGCGACACGATTCTTGGCAATACGTAGTCTTCTCGCTCTCATCTGCTGTGTCTGCCGAGCGATATGGAGCGCTTCGCTCAGCGGCGTGCGCCAGACGTCTTCGGCTGCCTGGTTCGGCGAGTAGTGTATTATGGATGTTCCTGATGCGGTACGAATGCGTGGTAGGCAATAACGAGGGAAGCCGGGCCAGAATTTGTTTGATGGTGGCATCCTACGACGCTAGCAATACATTGATGATGCTAGGCATTCTAGGAGAGATGTCGATGAAACGACCGTGGTGCTTTGGAGGTGCTGCGAAATGCTCGGATGTAGTTGCTTTGCTTGCTCGCTCTTGCCAGCGTCTAACCGCTTGGCCACCAGCCATACCTGCACACGGCTCACGTCTCCGAGAATGAGGCTCGTTCTTTCTCGGTATACTAGTCGCGGCCGAGCCTACCGGATATCCTTGATTCCCGGCGATGAGTACATCTCCAACTGTCTGTTGCCCTTTCTGAGCAGGAACTCAATGGCGGCGAAGTCCTTCTTGTCCAACTTGACATGCTTCTCGAACTCGGTTCTACAGCAAACTGGTTAGTTTAGAGCTACTACAAAACACAACAAGACTTGATTCACCTAGCATAGCTCTCAAAGTGCATTTTGGTATCCTATACAATTGTCAATGGCCGTCTATCCAATCTTCACTTCCCATTGACGTACTGCCGGCTTCTTCCTACTCGCCCTCAGACACTTTCTATACAACGCCAACACATCCCTCTGGAGTCCTGATAATCTTGCCATGTTTGTATGTTCTAGGTATATTAGACACAAATGCTCTAACACAATGGATAATATAATATGCGCAGCGATGTCGGTCTGGTAATGTATTTTGCCAGATCGAGCTGCCAAATTGCATCGCTTTGCCGAAGCTTGACCGGTTTAGCGGCATCGCGGGACAAGGGTCAAGCTCTCCGAGTTTGGGGGGATGGGGGGGGGGTTTCGGTGAAAGTTGGGGTAAGTCAGTCCAGCAAGGTGACATCAGTAAGCCGTCATATATCAGGAACGATTCTCATTTTGGTTTTCTGATCTCTTGGTTTTCTGATCTCTTGGGCTCCTGAGTATATCCATTTTGAAGAGACTGCTTTTGGCTGAATAGTCAGGCTTCCAACGTAATTGATTGTACATAATGGCCTCTTTTACAGTGAGTCCACAATTTCAGTCTTCACTTCGAACTCCGAATTCGCAGTCTTCACTTCATCACACCCCTATTAACAGAACAACAGCGCCTCGTCCGCTTCCTCGCCAAAAGTGGCAGGACATACTACGGCGACGCCATCCTCCCCTCGGGCGTAACCGACATCGCCAAAGCTCGCCAAGCCAAGATCATCACTGGCTCCATCTTCAACAACCCAAAAGTCACCGACCAAGTCGTCGACATCAGGAAGCTCCTCGCTCCATTAGCACTCGAAGATGTCAAGACCGTTCGCTGCCTAGGTCTTAACTATGCGAAGCACGCAAAAGAGTCCAACATGCCAATCCCCAAATTCCCAATCCTCTTCTACAAGCCATTGACTTCTCTAGCTGGGCCATTCGACGATATCCCAGTGCACCCACAGGCGCAAAAGGGCGAGGGTTTAGATTGGGAATGCGAGCTCGTAGTCGTTATCGGAAAGCCTTGCCAAGACGTTCCAGAAGACAAAGCACTCGACTACGTCCTCGGCTATGCCATCGGCAACGACGTCTCACACCGCGACTGGCAAATTAAGCACGGAGGCGGACAATGGGGACATGGAAAGGGTTTCGATGGCTGGGGCCCGTTCGGTCCTGGGATTGTGAGCCCCAGCCTGATTAAGGATCCCCAGGCACTGAGGATTGGGACGAAGATTAATGGGGAAGTTATGCAAGACGGAGAGACGAATGATATGATTTTTGGAGTGGCGAAGAGTATTGCTTTCCTGTCGCAGGGAACTACGCTGTTGCCGGGAGATCTGATATTCACTGGTACGCCCAGCGGTGTGGGGATGGGTATGAAGCCGCAGAGATGGTTGAAGGATGGTGATGTGGTGGAGGTTAATATGGAGGGTGTTGGGACGTGCACAAATAAGGTCGTCTTCGCTAAGCCTAGGGCTAAGCTATGAGTGCGATGAATTGGAGAGGAGAATACTAGAAGAGATGGGGCAAATATACGCAGCAACACAGCTTGTTTTTGCATTAACTACAATCAGAAAGCCGCCTTCTGCCGACACCCTAAACTGTCATCAACTGTTCAGAAAATGTGAGTACCACTGCAGAATACAAGTGTGCTTAAGCACAGCTGGAGCAGTACATGATTCTAAAATGGAAGAAACTTGGACACTTCCCACAATATGTGGCTAACAGGTTAGCGTGGTTCATCCATGGCCGCAGTCAGGATGATAACGGTTATGGATGGCACGGTTAATTACTTGTTAAAAGTAGTCTCAAGAAGCCTCGTTTAGGCTTGATTGAAGAGTATGAGTACAATTCCTAACAACCATTTTAGGTCAGACATAACATCTGGCAAATATGAGGCCATTAGCGCACTGTTCAATACTCATGCTCATGGCTATAACGTGTCGAGTCTAGGCGTCTTTACCTTACTTAAGCACGTCTCGTTCTGTTGTCAGAACACGTCTCGCTGCATTAGTAGAGGGATGATTTGCGAAGCCTGATTAGATCATTTATCCTTATCTAGCATGACTTCTTCGTCTTGATTACTGACCGGTTATAATCGCAAGATAAAGGATACTTTTCAGAATGTGTCGGTTGACCATACTCATGTGGTTAGCCATCACCAGCTTTCTCACTATTGCGCTTATTACAACTGCACCTCTGGCATTTCTTCTTGAGGTATAATTGGGCCAGTCGAGCTCACTTGGCTCTCCCCATGAAGTATGAGTACATGAGCCGTGGTACGACAACAACTCCCGTGGCTAGAGGCGCATATGGCTCATTCCCCAATTCCCGTTATCAGCTCTCTGGATCCAGGAAGTAATCAAAAAGAGGCCTTCTAAAGCAAGCATAAGTGTCTGTGCGGCGGGTGAATTTGGATCGACTTTGTTCGGTTTTGTGTCCCAACAGAGGAGTCCGGCATTTGTTATCAGAAAGCTGTTTCGTCTGGTTTTTGCGACTCCATCTCGAAGGATACCAGGTCTCTTGTTCGAGTTTTTATATATCACAATGCTAACCTTGATGCCGTTCCCTTGCCATTCCGATTCCGATATATATCCTTGAGAGATGCCCGTCTTTCTCTAGGACGACGACATATACGCCGTAATATTGAGTTGAAAGACCGGGTGGCATAGTCAAACTCTTAAGGCGATCGCTGGTGGAGTTGGCGTGCGCGGAACCTTCATTAAACCGTTGTGAGATGGTACAGTAGCACTTGGGCAGGGCAGACCATTTTCGTAGCCGGCACGAGCACATGAGGATTGCCAATCATTATGCTCATTTCTATCCCAGTCCTCGCCAACCATTCAGTATGCCCAGCTCTTGGTTCCAGTGGGTCGAATATCTCTATCTCTAGCGCCGCAATATTACTTCATATCATAATGTCATAACCAACACCACACTGATGCACACCACTCCCACCTGCCTCACCCCAGAAGCCTACCAGACTACAAACCAAGCATACTCATCTGCCTCTTCAACGGGCTCGCCGCCTCGCTACTTTCCAAACTCTCATAAAACCCACTATCCGTATCTATATCCCAACCCTCGTCCTCATCCTCCCCCTGTCCCCACGCACCATCACCCTGCTCCATATTTTGTCCGCCCCCCACAAACCCCTTCTGCATTGCTCCCCTAGTATTCCACCTCAATGTCCTGGAGACACTATCGAACCACTCCCCTCCCCTCCTTGTCACCGTCGGAAACGGGTACTGTGATGCTGCGATGGTGACGTGATCGCCTTGCTTTAGTTCGACGCGGCCTTTGCCGTCGAAACTGCAGTAGGCTGTTGCGCGGGAGGCCTTTGGGATGGAAACTTGCAGGAGGAGACTGTCGGAGAGGACCATCGGGCGGAAGGAAAGGGTGTGTGGACATATGGGGGTTAAGAGGATGGCCGGGATGGAGGGGTGGACTAGGGAGCCGCCTGCTGATAACGAATATGCTGTTGAACCTGTCATCCGTGTTAGCTGCCACTCGAATGTAAAGATAGAACAAGAGACTTGCCGGTAGGCGTGCTGAAGATACAGCCATCCGCTTGCACTACAGTCAAGAGCTCATTATCTCCATACAACTCCAGATTGGAAACATAAGGTGATGGTCCTCGATCTATCACCAGCTCATTTAGCACTTCGAACTGCTCGCCTTCTTCCATCTGTCCCTTTCCATCTCGATAGACTGTGCATGTGAATCTCATCCTCATAGTGACTCTCATCCCCTCATCGCCCATGACATAGTTTAGATGCTCCTTATACTTCTCAAACTCGAAATTTGTTAAGAATCCCAAGCTCCCCAAACTGAAAGATAAAATCGGTGGCACCACCCTCTGGAACAGCCATGACGTAAAAAGTACTGTTCCATCACCTCCAAGCGTCAGGACTAAGTCGAATTTCTCAGGCTGTGACCAGCACAAATCCGGCGTCCAATATTTCAGCATGTGCTCATACCTCGCGTCCTTCTCGAGTATGGCCTTAGCATTAAACCGTTTCGACGCTCGCAGCTTTGCATCCACATAAACATTAACCCCTATATCACTCCCATACCTCGGCGTACTCAGCAACCATTCCGTCAACTCCCTCGTCAGCGTAACAAGTTGATTATCCCTCGCCTTCGTAACAATCATGACACTCCTCACAGCCAACTTAATAGGCCGTCTCTGCAACTGTTTCGACACCTCTCGCACACCAGTAGCAGTCTGTATCAGCCGCGAATGGCTCATCTGATCATCAGCGTTGACCTCCTCCAGCACCCTATCAATATTCACCGCATCGTCAAAGCGCTCGTGGTAGAAGCAAGGGCTTTGTAATGCCGGAAACGAAGTTCGACGTGAGTTGCCGTTCCGCGCAGCTATCTCCCCTAAAGCAGCAGATAGTTTCTGTGATGCTGCTGTATCCGCCTTTCCGTTCGACGTATGTGGTCGGCTCATGCTACGGAGCGCGGAGCCGATGGAGAGGTTATGGAAGTTTGTATTTCGGCCTGCTGATGCGAGGGCTTTCATGATTGTTTGACGAGGTATGGTTTCGACGCTCAATGCGCTCCGCTTGTGATTCTGAAAGGACTTGCCAGCCGTGAGTCGAAATGGCGAAGGTGATGCTGGGTTCGCCGATTCTGGCGCGGAGAGATTGTCTATAACGGTGGCAGGGGGCGTCATCTCTTCATAATTTATATGTGGAGGGTGGTTTGTGGTGTTGAGAGGTTCTAACTGGTTGGCATATTCTTTGAGCACCGAGTTGCCGAAGTTTGCGGCCTTGGTAGGAATTGAGGTTGAGAGGGTAGCGGCTCGAGCTCGAGGAGCTTTGGAAGATGTGGTAGTAGTCGATTTCGTGTCTGGTCTAGCTGCATCGTTCATGAGAGAGGTGCCCATTATTGGGGAAGATGCACATTTGTCGGACATTGTGGACAACCGGTTGGTATGCCAGTTGATTTGCAGTGAGGGTTGGCTGTGTTCTTATCTCCGGTATATGCGAACACAAGTACAGACAGCTGTGAATGAACGAACTAAGCCTACTCCCGACGAAATTGTGGATGTCTGTAGTGAGGTTTGTCAGGACTTCGGGTCAGAATATATTTGCGATGATGCGATATGTAGCATGGATAAATGCCAGGACAAGGGTTCCTTACCTCGAGGTCTTCGAGCGAGGTCTTCGAGGACAAAAAGCAAGCAGACTGAGGAGCGAACTTCTAGGAATTGCAATTTGACTCGAGTCCAAATGTGTGGGTGCAAGCAGTATACTTAAGGAAACTGGCCAGTAATTCTGTCAGACTTCCGACCTCTCATTGTCCTTCAACAATACCCGTCACCTCGCTAGGTCCTGGCTAAATGGCGGGGATATGATGCTCACTGCGGCCGACGGACGGGAGCGAGGGGATAAGCCAAAGGAACTGCGACTTGATGTCAGTCAAGATCTAATCAGCGTCCATCACCCTTCACTGCCAATCAGCCACTTAGGTAAGCAATCTTTTGCATTTGTTCCCCTAAGTTACCAACATAAGAAGCGCCGTAACACCGCTGGTGTTGCCATGGCGATGTCGCCGCAATCAAATGTCAAAGAACAGTGATGGAGAAGCCACCATGTGATTACTCGTCGATGTGAATACAACATGCCAAGAAAGACGAGTGCTGCCGTGCATCGTGTGGGTAGGACCTACAGGGTACTGGTGCACGGTGGTGCCGGTGCGGTGGTAAATATAGAACCTGCGCGCTGTTGGATGCACCTCGAGCTGTCTTTGGGAAACTGGTGATATGCACGTTGAGTGGTGTTGAAGAATATGTAGCTTCAAGTGGTGCGTCTGTCGGCTCGGCACCTGCTTGGTATTCGACCGATTCAAGGAGTTGACCCCAATTCGATCGAGGTAAACTGTAGGGATTAGACGAGTTATGTGATTGTCGTCTTTGTCATGCAGCAAGGCTTGGTCAAGTCCGCGTGATATTGGGAGAAGAGATGATGGTTTCAAAGTGGTCCACGAATGAAACTAAACTTCGCAGACGATGGAGGACTGGTGCAGATAGTGTGCAGAGAAGAATGCAAAGAAGGCCTCAGGTGCCGCGTTAGCCAGTATATGTTTGCACGAGGTTTGAATGACGAGGAAGGACATGAAGAGGCAGATCGTGAAGATGGCCACGAAGTGACGAAGTGGGCAATCTAGCATCTTATATCAAGGACAATAAAATACAGCACATTTGTCTTGTAAATTGTAAGTGACTCGATGAAAGCCGAAGCTTGACAGTTTGACGTTGAGCTCGCACACGTCAGGAGCAACTCATTGTGAGCTGGCACACATTATGCCTCAGTCCTGTTTGCAGCACCTTCATAGCACACTTCAGACTGTTCCAAGTGCCTTGGATAAACCGGTGACCAAAACGTGATGAGCAAAATGGACGGTGGACGTGTCTCAAGCTTTGTTGGTGATACGACGCCATGACCATGGCTCGAGTCGGGGCGCACATCTCCAACACACCGCTAAGCTGGAACGAAGTACGAAACAGCTCCATCGACGATACATCTTGCTCTTTTAGGCGCTGAGGCTCAAGGTCATGGCAAGACGGGTGTGTCTCTCTCCGCATACTCGTATGGTATCTGGGATTGTAGGAGTTCTCACTAGCAGTAAAAGTGAAGTGAGTGTTCCTGAATTGACAAACTTGGCAAGGGAGAATATGATACCAACCACTTCGTCCACTGAGTCGTCGTGCTCGCTATCTTCGTGTTTTATCACAGCCTGGGATGGAGAGATTGTACTCTGGCGGTGAGTCAGGTTGTGCAACGACGAATTTGCCATGCTCATCACAATCTCTGGCTGTGGATGGTACATCGGACTGCTACTCATTAAGGCTGCTGCTTGCAGGCGGTTGGATATATGCGGGAATGTAGCTCTAGCAGGCTGCGAAGCTCGTCTCCTCTCGTTAACCATTGCAATGTGTTGACCTTGCTTTGTTTCTTGCATCGCCTCTGGGCCGTGTTCTCACATGCTTTCATACTCTTCGGGGGTCATTGTGCCGATGCCGTGTCGTCGTCAAAAGGTTGCCATCACTGAATCGATTGCTCAGAAAATACTCACTTGGCGCAGATTTGGAGCGATGGATAGCGACGACAGGATGCAGAGTTCCTTCAATGATGCAATGCAGAGATAGAGGAAGTTGAAGCGACGTGGGCTGAGAGACGTTTACAGGAATAGTTGACATAGTTGAAACTGGTGTGAGAAGAGACGAAAGAAATGCGAGGTATGAAGGACAATGCACATTACGGCATGTGAGAGGCAATAAAGTGGAATTTGGTAAGCTTTGGCTCGGAGGCTTCTTCTGCTTTGCCCTCGCTAACGCTGCCTCTGTCATCCTTGTAATGCTCTCGGAGCGATACAGGCTCAAGTAACAACCACGTCGAGCTGTACGGTTCTTCTTGGCAACCTCTTGCTCCTCGTTCGAGCCATCTTCTGCATGATGGCCCGCCGCTCTCTCTCCCCCCCCTCTCTCTCTCTCTCTCTCTAAAATTTCGCCAGCGGACGACGGAAAGATGGCGTGCGTCCTCTTGGCGCTGGGCTCCGTCAATGGTTGGCATCGAGAAATTACTCGCCCTCTAACGCTTCATGACTTCCAAGCCAAGTCCTTCTGGACCTTATCCTCCATAACACTCTTCACAAACTGCATCATTCCACCGTTCTCCTCCTCGACCATATCATCTGGATCGCTGGAGCCGCAGCAGATGCTCTCAGCATGCTCGTACACAGAATCCCATTCGTTCACGCTGAAGTTGCCCTCGCTGAGATTGACGACAAGCTCTCCTTGCGATGTGAAGGCGAGAATGTGCACTGATTTTGCTGCTTCGAGAGCACGGACTGATGGGTTTTCAACGATAGTTCCGTCTTGGGAGCTGGCGAGAAGGGTCGCAGTGACGACAGCGGCGAGAGGAATGGCTGCTGAAAGCAGAGCAAGAACGGAGGTTTGGAGAAGGGCTGGGAGGATGGCTAAGTTCTGTAAATTAATGTTAGCAGGTATTTAGAACACATCATTGATGGTGGTACTTACTGATGCATTAGAGTTGGACTTGGCAGTCGTCGTCTCATTACTCGGCGAGCTGGTAACCTGGAGAGTAACCTGAATTAAAGTCCTTGGAAACTGGTTGATCAAAACAATCTGCCTCAGAGTCTTCTCGATGATGGATTCTAAATGCTTCTCCCTTGTGCTTCCAACACCAGCTGCTGGGCGCACAATAACATCGATCGCGGCCTCTTCTGGCAGCTCATCGCGGCGCTGCACCTCTATAGGACCATTGACAGCGCCAATGATAGTATATCCATTTTGGGAGAAAGTGGCCGAACCATCAGTCTTGTAAAGATGCGACAAAAGCGCTGTTGCTTCGCTGGAAACAGGCATGGTTGCGTTTTCGTGGAATGTATATGATGGTGATGGGAAGGCTGAATGTGCCGAGCTTGGTGTTTTGTCCGCCAGCGACTTTTCGAAAGGCTGTGAAATGCTGCATTCAAGACAGCGCTAAAAATGATGGATGGCCGTACCTTGGCGTCACTGTAATCCACCATTTCAGCCTTGATGATGCTCTCCAAACCCATAAACAGCTCGCGACCTTGCGAGTTTTGCGCAATATACCATAACTCGCAACAATGGCTTCAAATCCCCAGAGTACGACACCAGCACCGACTGAGGCGCTCAAGGTGCAAGCAGCAACAATCCCGGACCTCAAAAGCCTCATTCCCAAGCTCCAACCACGCCGTAGACAGCCGCCACAAGCCAACCCGCTGCCAGTACCAGAAGCACCAGATCTCCTATCATCACCAGACCTGTCGATCAACATTTTTATTAAACCGACAAGACGAATCCTGTCAAAAGAAGACCATGACCTCTTTCTCAAGTCGCCTACCTACAAGCTTCTGCTGGCCTTTGTGTTTGGCCTCACATCAGCGATCGAAGACACCTCGATATCCTCCTTAAAAGAGCCTGCCAGTCCTGCCGTTCAGCATATATTACAGATACTAGAGAACGTTGATGCCGTGGTTACAAGATGTCCAGCGGAGGAGCAAGGAGACTCAAGATTTGGAAATCCAAGCTTCCGCCCCTTCATCGACATGGTGGCAAAGGAGAGCGGAGAATGGCACAAGAAGCTCGGTATCGAGGACCAGGGCGCAATCACAGAAGTCGCGACGTACTTGCGCCAGTCCTTCGGCAACCGCACAAGAATCGACTATGGCTCCGGCCATGAGCTCAACTTTATCATATGGCTGCTCTGCCTTTATCAGCTTCAAATCATAAAACAGTCCGACTTCAAGCACCTTGTGCTGCAGGTCTTCATGCGCTACCTCAAGCTTATGCGCCACATTCAGCAAGTGTACTACCTTGAGCCTGCTGGTTCGCATGGTGTTTGGGGATTGGACGACTACCAGTTCTTGCCATTCCTGTTCGGCGCATCACAGCTGCTCCACCACCCATACATCCGTCCGCTCTCCATTCATCAGAGCATCATACTTGAAGAGTTTGGCAACGACTATCTATACCTCAACCAGGTAGCATTCGTCAACTCTGTTAAGAATGTCGAAGGCCTGCGCTGGCACTCGCCTATGCTTGACGACATCTCAGCAGCCAAGAACTGGCAAAAGGTGATTGATGGAATGAAGCGTATGTTTGTGAAGGAGGTGTTGGAGAAGTTACCAGTGATGCAGCATTTTATGTTTGGGTCTCTGGTACCAGCTGATGAGAAGATGCACAAGGAGGAGGACTTTGAGGGAGATGGACATGATCATGAGGCGTGCTGTGATCCGGAGGGAGGAGACCATGTTGTTATGAAGGATGGAATGAAGCATGTTCACCAGGCTAGTACGTGGGGTGATTGCTGCGGTATCAAGGTGCCGAGTAGTGTTGCTGCAGCCGAGGAGATCAAGAGGCGGAGCGGAGGAGAGGGTTTGAGAAGGATTCCGTTTGATTAAGCCCAAATAATCCCTAGTAGATAAATAATCCCTTTTCCTGGGACAATAGAATAACGATACCATCAATTACTTCAAACCCAAATGTTCATTGCATAACGGCCTCTACCAGCGGTAGCTGGGAATCTCCTCCAAATGTCGGTGATGAAGCCAAGCTTACGGGGTTGTGACGTGCATGTGCTCGATGGGCAGCGGCGGGGCATGGCGGGAATTATGGAAAGCTTAATTGGTAGTCTGAGACAATCCTTCGATCCTGAAACATAAGAGACCCAGCGAACGAAAAGTCGATGAGGAGTGCACTTGCGACGATCCCCTGAAAGCATATAAGACTTTCCATCTATCAGAATATTTTCCGCACTCAAATCTGGACGCTTTCACGAGGAAGAAATGCGCATTACCGTGTGGAGATAAGATGGTCCCCAAGATCTAATTATAGCAATTTCCGCAACATTACTCGATGGTCCTCGGGACCTGTTTCGGGTGGAGACAGTTGACGTCTGGATCCGCGACCCTGCCGCCTCAAACGGCGACCACGTATTCTGGTACCAGCTGGTAAATAAAAACTGCGGATTCATTTGTGCTTGGTGTCTTTTTTCGTAAATCATAAGAACCTTTCCCACGAGGCTGTGCCATCGCAGGAGTCATCGTGCCGATCAATTCGACCCAAAGCGGCCCAATTGGCTAGCGTTACCATCGTGGACCGTAGGGGTCACAGCGCGTATCTCGATAACTGTCAAGGTGTGCCCCGCCAAAAGGCACGAGGGCGACACGCTGGAACATCACTCACCCCGACATCCTCAATTATTTACAACACCATAGCTGCGATAATTCTGAGGCCGTGATCCCTATATTCACAAAGTCAGTTCATTCGCATTGTCGCTCTGCTTGCATGAGCAACTGCCAGAGCTCTTGACCGCCACGGCTCTGATAAGGGGATTCACCCGGTAATGTACACAATCCTCCATTCCTGAGAAGTGATAGAAGACACTTTGCGCATTCCATTGGTCCTTCCTCCCTACTCATGAAGTCACAGACTGTTAACTTGACTCTTCTTCTGCAGCTTCCCACGTACACGAAATAATTAAAGATGGACGACTATGCGTCGAAACAAGAGAGAGCCGCCCGCCTGGTAGGGAGGCTTTTTGGCAAGAACAAAGACAAGAATCCAACCACAGAGGAGGACGTCAATGCATTCTTGCATGGCCCATCCGACAAGCTGTGCCTCACCGGCACCACGCCGAAGGCTGGCCCATACACAAATACGAATGCGCAGGCCCGCCCAAAACTGGGAAAGCTAGACACCTCAGCCGCTCGCAGGTGGCCATCTGCTCAAAACGTTATTGCCTCGCAAGCATTGTCAAAGTCCGTTCCACAGTCTAAGATCACTGCCAGAGGCCGCACGTCGGCACCGCCTCCAAAGCGAAAGAAGAATCTCACAGTGCGCTTCAAGGAGATTGCGCCAGAGATCATCGGTGAAGGCGGCGATGAGTTTGAGGAGCCAACGATCGAGATTAGCAAGAGGAAACGATCGCAGACACATCCGCAATACGCATTGCCAGGCTCGCGGGAATACGGCTGTAAGCCAGAACTTCCCGCACGCGCACAGCAAAGGCCTGTCGCTGCACCACGCATGGCAACAGGACCATATACGAACCCATTTGACGCATACACCCCATCTCCAAGGTCAGGCGGCAGTGGTGCATCCACGCCTCGAATTGAGACGCCACAAGATGAAGAGAGTGCTGGACACGGTTCACTGGTTGCCAGAATGCAGAGACAAATGGAGATATCTGAGGGTCAGGCTTTGATCGCGGATCGTCGAGCGTCCGCAATGCCGTCGCATGATCTGGGTCAAACTGGTGCTGGCGCGCCACATTTGACTGATCCTCGCGCCAGGACTCAGAACGTTGGCGGCCTCGATCCTTTTGCCGATCCTCGTCAACAGAGTCGGGCGAAGCCAGGGCAATCATCGTTGTCTTCGGTAGCAAGGGCTGGTTCTACTGAGAGCAGGCCGAAGGCTCAGTCGGTCAAGAGCAAAGAAGGAAGTGTTTCACTGTCGGCTCCTTCTGCAATTTCTCCATCCACCGGTGCGCATCACTCAACCTTGCCATACGATAACGAGGCATTGGACGAGTTTTCTATACGTATTATTCATTATTACAAGCTGTTCAAGTTGTCCGCGGAATCGGTGATGCCAATCGGCTCCACTCCATTTGAGAGCCTGCTCAGAGCTGCTTCGTGGTGGTTCTTGAGAGGCCGTACCGCAATTGAGCGGGTTGTGAAGCGTCGTGCCACTGGCAACATCGAAGGGCTCGAGTTACTCAAGGCACAAGGCATCGCAGACCTTGCTAAGTGTTACTGGATCCTGGATGAGATCTTGATGGAACGTTCTGAGATTGATGAGAGGTCGCCGGATGAGCTATATGCTCTTGAGAAGACTGCTCGTGCAAATGGCCACAACGACGTCGCTGAGATTCTTGAGAGGCATCAGGCTTTGTATGCTAGCTTGCGCAAGCTAACTGCTTCAATGATGAAGAACAATGTGATGCCACCAGAGGAGGATGAGGCTATTCTTGTTCAGGGCCTGAACACTGCTATTTGGGTTCCATATCCGTGGCAGGAGCCAAAGATGCAGAAGATGCTTTCCGGATTGGATGTCGAGTCATTACTGTCTCCAGGTGGAATGGGAAGCATGCCTTTATCCGATGCGCTTCCGTTAGGAGATACCGCGAACACATTCGTCTATAACAGGACACATGTGGGCGTGTTTCTGAACATGGACAGAGGAGAGGCTCAGGGTTATCGCTTGCCTTGCGTTTTGTCGATTCAAAGAGATCGTGCTGAGAACGGATTGTCTGCCTTGATCTCGAGTCAAGATGGCATAATTGCGCTCACGATTCAGGCGAAGCCGGGATACAACAAGCCAACGTGGAAGGACGTGAAATGGGATGTGCCTAGAGACTTCATTGATGTCAAACTTGGCCAAGGACTCGGAGCACGCATTGTCTTTCCACCTGGCGAGCTTACTTCTGTGTACAACCTTTACGAGTACACTTCCAAGGTTATGCGCAATTTCCGTCCAATGGAGGATGAAGATCTCGTTATTGAGACGACAACTCGCTCGGTACAGTACATGCCACAAGATAAGTCCAACAGGGACTTCCCTAAGGAGGAGATTCTTCACTGCAGGATAAGAGTCTTTGAAAAGGTCAAGGCGGAAAGGACCGCTACCGGAAACCATGCCAGACATCGTGGTATTCGTATTGCTTTGACTACCGGCCCAAACACGAGGACGTTCCATGGCTTGAGTTATGTTCTTCCAACTTCTCGCCCTATTCGCTTTGAACATATGCGCCTTGATTATGGTTCTTCGCTCTTCCTTTACCTCGAAGAGAAATGTCCAGTCACCCTCGCTCTTACCTTCGAGACCAATCAAGATCGTTGGATCTTCCACAACTGCTTGATTGGCGGACAGCGTCCTAATGAGTCGACGCAAGCCGTTATCAACTTACTCAGATATTCCATCACAGGCGCATCTGATGCTGATGTATCCTCCACCCGCACAGTACTTGATACCTTTCAGTGGAAGAGCATGCAAGTAATTCGCCACAACTTCGGAGCAGATGCTACGCCGAGACAAGTGCAAACAGCGCCACACATGCGTCTCATCGCCGAATCCCACAACAACGACCGCATCACTGATCGTCTCTTGACGGCTCCAGGAGAGCTCAGGATCCGTGTCTCGACCCATGGAACATTGCCCGAAATCAGCATTCTCCGCGCATCGCAACAAGATCTCACTGTCTCTTGCCCTGAGTCGAAGATGCCGAGTGACACCCGTCATGGCCTCAACCAGCTGCTTGGTCTGATGAGCAAACTTCCAACTATTCGCACTTACCAATTCCAGACATCCGAAGACCTCCACGAGTTTCAACACGCTCTCACTGGCTACCGCGTCATCTTTGATGGCACAGCCTCTCAGTTCGCAATTAATCGTCGTCGCTCAATGGTTCCTATCCACAAGAAGTGGGAGGCTCACCAGTCCCGCATCCAAGTCATGGAGAACGGTACCTCTCATCAGATTGCAGTCTTCTTCAAGAACTTTGCGCATGGCGAGTGCATGAATTTCAGAATCAAGGCGACTGATAATTTCGAGAGCTTTGGGAACAACGGCAAGTACAAGATCAGGTTGGCGAATGCAAAGTTTGCCCTTCCTGACACGCCGGATAAGGAGATGAAGGATGGGGAGGAGAGAGTGCCAAGACAGGAGGCGTTCGTGCAGATAGATTTGCTGGATTGGGTGAGCGAGAACGACGATATTATCATTGACTTTGAGGCGGAGGCTGGTAAGTCGAAATACATTCTGAGAATTCGATGCAGCTTGCTAATTGCCTGATACAGAGAGGGACCGCTTTGCCAAATGCATGCCATCTGAGAGCATCAGCAGAACACGCTTTGGTACGGTCAAGAAGAATCGTGGTTGAGCTGCAGGTCATGCTAACAACGCTGTGTTTGGCAGAGTCGATTCTGTGGAGATCAGCCGCCGTTAAAGACCGTTTCAGTGTCATCGTGGATTCCTTGCCGTCGCCGTCGTCACGAAGTGAAGCAGATGCCGACTCGAGATAGATCCATACTAGCGTTTCCTACTAGACCTTTTTCCGCGAACGTCTCCTTCGGCACGGCGGAATGCTTGTCTCTCGGGCCATCACGGTTGTTCTGTGGCATGGGCGGTTGAGCAAGGCCGGGTAGATGGTTTGAGCGGAGGCTTTGGGGCAACTTTGCATAGTTGGGGGGGCAAATTGGCAGCGATATATGCAGAGCTTGGACTAATACCCTGGCGTTTGATACTTTATTTTGGGCAAGCGTCTGTTTTTTGCGCTGGTGTCTGCGAGCAAAAAGCAGTGCATCTTGCTTAGCGACTGGGATGATGGAGTCTAGATATTACGAATACATTGCTGAAGCTCACCTTATACCAACCTCGGAATAGCATGAGTGATTGTGAAGCGGCCTAATAAGTGCAATCACACCAACCTAGCTCATGAAAGTACTTGTTGATCATATATAAGTACGACTATCCACATCACCTTTCTATTTTATCTTGTGCAAGGTCTCTAGTTACTTCAGGCCAATGCCACTGTGCTGTCAAGCCAAAGTCAACCTGGTTACTTATCTGTTTTGCGCAATGCTGGAGTTTTTACTCTTTACAATAAGTAACGTGTAACGATGTGTCTACTGCCACTGGCAACCTTTATTGCAAACCCTAGCTTCTGTTGTTGTGGAGCTACGCAACTTGGTGTTAAAGTCACCTCCAGCGTGAAGACTCTGTGCTTGTGCTCCACAAGAAGTCAATTTGACTGACTGCTGTGTTCAGCGTTCGGCAAATTAATACTTGTATCATGAATTGACAAAGGTGAGTAAGTAACTACTTTGCCAAGCTTACTCGAGAAACAGATCCAAAGCGTCGAGTAAAGTAAAAGTAAGATAAGTAACAGACTGGAAGGCATCTTAGGGTAAACTTTGGCTTTGCTTCCTTGCTTCCTCGCTTAATCTGATTAGCTTTTGGAGGAGCCATTTTTCCTTGTCTTGGCATTACTCTTTGTTACTCAAGTAATATGAAGTAATGGAGGAAGTAACCATTTCGGCTGGAGTAGCGTAATACTCTAGATTAGTCTCGAAAACACTGAGTAAAGTATTCCTTGTGCCGAACACAGCCTATGTTACCTTTCCTTGTTTCGCAAAGCAAAAGTTGCTACCGCAAAACCGCATGAAGACTGGCAGACAGTTGATTTCTATTTGTAAAATGTCGATGTGGTGTTTCTACGCCTGGTTACTCATGCGGTCATAAAGTAGCAAAAGTGGTGTGCATATTTTAGGCCACCATGATTACAGGTGGACAATACTTTTGCCGTGTGCGCCCTTCGCACCATGACATCGGGGGGACAAGGACGAGGACGATGAGAGAGCGTTCAAAAGGTTATCAATGCTCGATGTGATTCGTTTTCTGTTTGTCGGAACTACACTTTATATTTGATAGACAAGAGGAAGAAATGGCAGGCCAACAAAACCACAAAAGTGACGAAGGAAATGCCCAAAGAGGCCACCGCGGCACCACTGCAGGATGTCAGTGGCGACCATGAACTCCGCAAACGACCAGCAGGTACCGAATCAGAAAATTCATCAGGATTTGAGATGGAATCTCCAAGTACTTTAGATGGAGCTATGTCCTCTACAACAGCGCAAGACGAACCACTCTGCGAAGGCGACACGCACATAATCACCAATCTCCTCCCACCAACCATTGCGGAAGACATCTTCACCAAAGTCCGCGACGAAGTCCAATGGCAGAAGATGTCTCACCAAGGCGGTGAAGTTCCACGTCTCGTTGCGGTTCAAGGAGAAATAGACAACGATGGCAGCATCCCAATCTATCGCCATCCAGCTGACGAGTCGCCACCACTTTCCGCTTTCTCTCCAGCAGTCCGAATCATTCGCAAGGAGGTCGAGATCGCGGTTGGCCACGATGTGAATCACTGCTTGATACAGTTTTATCGAGGTGGCAAGGATTATATCTCTGAGCATACCGATAAGACACTTGACATTGTGCCGGGGACGTTTATAGGGAATGTGAGTTTGGGCGCGGAAAGGACGATGGTCTTTCGGGGGAAAAGGGATGCTAGGGATGGGAAGTCGAGTTGGGAGGGAAAGCAGGTGCAGAATGCCCCGAGGGATACTATTAGGGCGAGATTACCTCATAACTCGCTTTGTAGGATGGGGTTGAGGACAAATATGAGGTGGATGCATAGTATTCGTCAGGATAAGAGACTGGAGCGGGAAAAGACGAGGGAGGAGCTGGATTTTGGTGGGATGAGGATCTCGTTGACGTTTAGACTTATTGGCACATTTTTGAGTAAGGATCAGACGAAGATCTGGGGACAGGGTGCTGTGGCTAAGCATAAAGCTGATGCACGACTGGTCTTAAATGGTGTAACGGACGAGTCGAGGAAGATGATAGAGGCATTTGGGGCGGAGAACAGGGCGAGTGAGTTTGACGGGGACGAGGTTTATGGCTGTGGTTTTGACGTGCTGCACATCTTAAGCACGAGGAAGCTCATGCTTTCTGGGAACCCTGCTGTGAATATGGGAGTGATGGCGATGCTGGGGTATCTGGGTGTGGAATGGACACCGAGCACAAGTAGCTCTCCGGTGGATGTCGAAAGATCTGATGTCGACACCCCACTCATCAAGCTGGTCGACAAAGACGCCAGCAGATCTACAATCGAGGGCCACACAGCGATCCTGCTGTACCTCGACGCCGTCTATAGTAAAAGTACCTTACGAAGGACCCCGGTCGCTCGCGCCAAGTTCTGTAGTAGGTTGACAGCTGCCACGGCATTGTCAAAGGCAGATATTGAGCAGACAACGCTCAATGAATGGGAGTCTCGGGCTGCCGAGGACGAATATATCGCCGGCAGCGAAGTAGGTGCTGCTGACTTCGCTCTTTGGCCAGTTTTGCATCATAACTTGAATCAGTTGAATGTGGGAAGGTTTCCACGGCTACATGCATATTGTAAGCGTCTCTTAGAGCTGGATGCCATCAAGAACGTCCTCACCTCAATGGAGGTTGAGAACAATCTTTGATGTTAACGCATCGAAAAGAAATGGTAGTTGTGTAAGGTCAAGACTTCACTTTGACAAGTGCTTTGAAATGCTGTGATCGACGGGCTAAGAAAGTCGTCAAGGATGCAATAGGACCGAGCAAACGGTTCGTAAAAGCACAGACGGCTGCACGAGAAAGACGATGAATCGCACTCGAGCATGTTAAGCAGGTGGCGAAGGATGAGTGGTGGACTTTTGGGTAAGAAATCAACACTGGTAATTACTGAGACTAATGAAGCGGTCCAAACCTCAAGGCGCTATGATCCCATATCCCATATGCACGCTAATCGCTAATACGCTATCAAATCATCGCTGAAAAACATCCCTTCATTATTTTTGTCTTCATCTCTGCGTGTTGTTCATGCCGACCTGCCATTGTTGCATCAATGCCATGGCTTGGTCGACCGGATAGCCGATAAATACGGGTCCGTTAAAGACCATTTGCGGAACAACAGTTGCTCCAAAGTTCGTGCTTTGTGTTTGTGGTTGTGGATGAGCCAGGAAAGCAGGTTGCTGACCTGGTTGAGCGTTGTCACGGCTAGGCTGGTGAGGTAGATACGGTTCGGTTTGGGTCGCATGCGTCTCTGACACTGCTGGCAGTGTTTCGGACTTCGGCAGCGCATCATATCTCGGCTGACACGTAGATGAGTGTTGGGGTATTGGGACATCAAGTGGTACTTCTGGCTTGGCATGTCCAAACGTTTCTCTCGCTCCCTGGCTGAATGGGCACTTCCCAGCTGGACGCGCAGGGGGTGGGGATGAATTCTCCATCGCGGCCGTGGATTTCGCATCCTCCGCATCCTCTACGTCTTCCTCCTGCTTGACCTCCACCTGTTCTTCTTTCGGCGCTCCATGACCAAATGGGCAAACCCCGGCTGGGCGAGTTATTGGCGCAAACTTCGGCACCGCAACAGGTGCCGGCGGTGAATTTGGTGTCTCGTCCTCGCCATAGTTCGCAACCTCCGGCTGATTCCATGGTACTGATATTCCCCATGGTCTGCTTGGTGACTCTCCCACTCTGACCTCTTTCATCTGCCTGTCAAATCGGGACTCTCGTTCTTCGTCGTCGGCCTCAGCTGGACTAGTTGCAGCTTCTCCTGAATCTGCCGGATCGAGCCCATCCTGACTGACATTCTTCGCCCAGATCCCCACTCTGTCATTGGACTTCTTCTCCTGCTCATATTCCTCCAACTCCTCATCCTTAGGCAACATTGGTTGATGCTTCTGGCCTAATCCTTGCAACATATTTACCAGATTTCCGCCGTATTTAGCATCAAGCTTTCTCACATCCACCTCGTTTCTCCCATATGTCTTCACGCAGATCTCATGACTTCGAGGAATCTCATGCTTATGGGTCTCAAAGTATTTGGCGATGTCCTCAGGGGAATGCGACTCGAGGAATCTGATAGGGCACTTGTTTGAGCCTGCAGTGGACGGAGGCGCGGATACGCGTGTCTCAGCATATAGCGCTGCGCAGATAGGATCCGCCGAGTGATGAGCGGTGTTGTCCTCCATGTCAGGCGCAGAAGCAGTTTGATCAGTCACCATGATGGAACCAGCATTCGATCCGCTTTGAGTTCGACGAAGATGGTTTGATTTTTGGACAAATGGACACAGGAGCTGACTTTTCTTGCCAGGAACCGTAAAGTCCTGCTCATAGAAGGTTGTGAAAGACGAGGTTCCTCTTCGTGATATCCTATTTTTACTGCTTCGGGACGCTATCGAGGCACTCCTGTTGCTATCATCTGATAATCTAGTCCACCCTTTGAGAGATGCAAGAAGCTGAGAAGCTCTGCGACCGTCTCGTATGGCTTCAGCAGTAGCCTGCTTAGAGTTTCCCGACAGTCGAGAAGGCAGAGGTACCAGCGGTGCTCCTTCCCTCGGTGGCCTTTGCAGGTCCGGCCGAAGTTGAAGTGTTGCCAATGTACTTGCGACGTCTTGATCTGTTGGAGGTGCGTACTTATCTGCAAGGATTTGATACTGAGGAATTCATTAGCAGCTGCTTCTCTAAATATAGCGCATGATTGAGATATTTGAGGTAGGCAATTCAGGATCATAAGGTGTGTCAGTCGTCGCCACTTTTGTGGCTCCAGATCTAGAGCTATGATAAAGCATCATAATAGCCGGGGGTCGGATGAAGATAGAACGTAATAAGACATACCTGTTCATGCGCGAAGCGCAGCTTGTGCTCTAACACCGTTTTCCTGTCACTGAGTGCTTGGACCTCATCGGCCAAAACGTTGAAGTTCTCGGTTAGTGATCGGGTGAGCTGATCAAAATCGGTCTCCGCAGCATGGCTCATAATTGTATATCCGTGATGCGCGCTTATAGCAGTCAGAGATCTCTCTCTTATTTGAAGTCGAGAAGAGATCGGGGAGAAGAAGGGCGACGGAACCAATTTGTAGTTCTTTGCCGTCGTTGCGGGGCCCGATGCGCCTAGCTCAGGAATGACCCTTGCACCGGCGCCGTCGCAAGGCTGGCGATGTTAGTCGAGAAGTTTGATGACAAAGCGTGGGGTGGCTAATCACCTGACTTTAATTCTTATTGCTACCTATATCCGAGGATCAACCAATTTGTTATCTTAGAAGCTGTCATCTTCGAGCTGCCGCAAACAAAGAGAGAAGACTGCGCAAAGATGTTTCAAGCTACGAGTATGCCCTTCCTAGGCGTGTAAATACGCTCCCAGCCGTTATCGACGTTGCCTCTGAAACAATAACAACTTCCTTTTGAACAATTGAATTGAGTTTAGTAGGCACGCCTCCAAAACTATAATTAGATTCAAGCTTCCAGCCTTAAAGAGGCCCTAGGATGTGTTGGCTGCAATCGTTTTGCTGCATGAGTCCATGTTAGAGATACGGTGAAGCTATCTTGTCGGGAATTTGCTGAATCTTTGAAGGGAGCTCCGCCACCAATAGATTGTAACCTTGGGCCGCACAAGACCACCGGAACAGTGCGACACAACCTGCAAGTGAAGCTCAGACCAGGATCTCCGCGCGGCAGCTCGACTTTATCCATCGATCCCGTAATTTTGCCGATTTTGACTGGAAAGATATACAGCAACGCAAGAGTCTATAATTCAACGGTGCCAGAACCATGCGGCCGTATTAGCTATCTCCTGTGTCTTTTCTAGGTTGAAACAACCATTAACGCGCCTTGTTGTACGGTCTGCATAGGGCCGCCATACAAGAGACGACCTCTCAGAACTCCATGTCAGTTGGCATGGATACTGGCGACATTGTCCCTGAGAAGGCTGTATCGGAGATGCAGTCATCGAGCGAAGATGGTATCCAAGTCTTACCAGACAAAATAATTGAGTTGTGAGTGTACATATCCCAGCGTACACAGACTTTTGCTGACTATCCAAGAACTCTACAATATGCTGATCCGAATACATTTGCTTCCCTCATCTTGCTCAATCGTAAATGGCGACATGTTTCCCAGAAAGTTCAATTATACGCGCATCAACTCTCGCGTTGCCCATCCTATGCGGCGAGCCACCCACCCATCCCAATACCATTGCCGGATGCCCAGCTACCTGTGCTGCGCAGAGCGTTTGCCCATGAAGTGAAGCGCAATCTATTCGACGCATATCTGAGACCACGAGAGACACTGGTCAAGCTGGTGTCGACATCAATCAGTTCATCTGCGGCCATTCCTGGCGGCGAAGCATTCCACTTCGCCTTTTCACAGAACGGACAATATGTTCTTGCATACAGTACATCGAGGATACACGTTCTACATGTTGCAGATTCCGAGCTATCGGTCGAGCGCGAACTTAAAATATTACGCAGACCAGCATCATTAGCCATTCTTGACGACGGAACAAGGTTAGCTGTGCTTTCTAGTGACCACCAGGTTGACCTCTATGATCTGAGCGACGAAAAGCCCAAACACCTACGAGCCATCTCCCTCGACTATCACCCGAGGACCATATCATTATCGCCATGCGGGTCTGTTTTGGCAGCTGCTTATGACGGCGGTATAGAAGTATACTCCCTTCGGGAGCGGGCCCTGGCCACGAAAAAAAGAGCTGTGAAGTGTGATGCTGCAGACCATCTGTCATTCTCAAGAGATGGAACTCAGCTGTTAGGAACCACAATCAATTCCAAAACTCCCAGTACCGTGGTCCTCACAGCTCCTTACTTTAATCCCGGGGAGCAAGCTCCGGAAGACACGATTAGCCAGCTTTGGACTACATCCATCCTATTCCCAAATAGAAGTCGCGACTGCAGTCATGCTCTGCTGCTGCCTAATCACGGTTACTATGAGGTAAACTGGACGTTCGCTTTTGACCGAATATTTGAGACTTTTCGGGCAGTGAGGATTGACGATCTTCGCAATGGAACAACTTACTTTGCTGGACCATTGGCACCAGCTGGTTCTATATTACTTCCTTCGACCCTGCCATCATCGACCATTTCTGGAGAAATAGTGGTGTCAGGATTTGACGGAAGAGATATATGGTGCTATGGTATACCTGAAAGCCTCGACCCGCCGAATGTAGCATCTTCTGCCACAGCAGCATCTACAGTGGATGATCTGAAGCCCTCGGCTCAGCTTCCAATAGCTAAAGATAGCGCTCTTGTACCAGCCCTAGGAGGGTCTCATACTCGGCCAAAAGAGTCCAAAGAAAGTAGTAAAATGGCTTGGCAGAATCTCGACCGACTGCGAAACACTCTCGTCCAGGGGCACAAGGTGGGCTCACTCGAAGGCGTTACCGGGCTTAGATGGATTGCAACCTCGCCAAAAGCACCTTGTGAACGTCTTATCGCTGCGGCTCCAGGTGGTGTTGGCCAAACGCAGGGCCTCAATTTTGACATGGATGACGACGGGATGGGAGCCATGGATGGTGGCAGGTTGCTCATATTAGACTTCCGCTATTCCACCATGAACGGGCAAAAGAGCTCGATAACTATTGAGGTGGGCGAGAAGGAGCCCGACGTACTTGAAGAAGAACATCGAGATTTAGAAGCCGAAGTGGCAATTGTCAGAAGGCGGACGGTGGCTCAAAGCAGATTACTTCAACAAGTTGTTGGCCGTGCTGCCAGACACAGAGATGACCCCAGAGGCTTCGCTAGAAGTGATGCAGTTCCCCATTTGCCACGAACACCATCCACAAGGAAGGTTGCCCTACCTTCAATGGAAGAGAGGTCCGAAACGTCCTCGATTGTGTCTGTTGACGAGCAGGAGGCCCTGGACATGCCGTATGCTCTTGGCGCGCCGAGGTCTGGGACCACTCTGCGTCGAGCTGCGACAGCAGCTGCTGTCAATCGCGCTATTCATCCAGAAAGACGAGGACCAGATGGCCGACCAATAGAGCGGGCAGCTGCTCCATGCATGAGAGATCCCACAGGCCACGGTGAACTGCCACATGAGAGCGATGCTGATAACTGGGTGCCTCCTCCTCCGCCATACAGCAAGGAGCCTGTTCCACCATTACCAGAGCATCTACGAAACGCCATCTCTGGAGGCGGCATCCGGATGTCACCTGTAGCGTTGCGGCGATCCAGTACTGCAAGAACTACCGCTTCGCAAGAATCCGACGTGCCTCTCGACCTTCACCGATGCCGCAGTACGTACGCAGCGTCCGGCCGCTCGCCCCCTGTCTCACCTCCTGTTGTTTTCACCGGGTCGGTAAGTGACCCCTCAGCAGTTAGTGCTGGCTCAAGTGGAACACCGAACAACGAAGCTTCAGTGCCTGCGCCCGCCGAAAACGAATTCGACGACCTTTACGACGTGTCTCCACAACGGACGCCGGAACCTCAAAATGCGGTGCCCGTCCTCATTTCCGCGGCCGCTCAGCCACACTCCTTAAATCACATTCTTCGCCGACCAGTCCCTCCACCTCAACTAATCTCTGAATCTGCTCCAAAAACCACAATTGTGAATGAGCGAACAGCGCAAACAATCTCTCCGCGCCCGAGACATGCGGTGCTGAACACAGTGCAGAATATCAGCAACGGACTCTCCGAAATTCGGCATCCTCCTAACGTCACTGCGGCTGCCGCTCCGAGCCCCACTTTAAGCAATTCAGCAAGGCGCGTTTCTGGCGGCGAGATCCCAACGCAGCGCCGGCCAGATACGGACTTACCTCCTCCACCGAACGACGATCATCGTATTACGGACCTGCCGCCGCAGTCGCCTGCTGTATCTATGGCTTCTTACGAGCGGCTCACGCAGACTCAGCCGGCCGCCCCTGTTGCTTCTGAACAAAGGCCGGCGAATACGGCACCTGCCGCCATCGGCCACGATATCGGCGAGGTCAGTGGGCCGAGTGCAAGTCAGCTGAACCGTTTAAACAGTCGAAGTGGACGACCGAAGTCTTTCGTTGATCCTGAGCGTCGTAGTTCGGGAAACTTTGGTCAACATGTTCCTGATCTTTCTCAGCTTGGTCATGGACAGCCACTACCTCAGCCACAACAACCTCCACTACATTCCGTGAGCCCTGCCACACCGATACAAAATGATCCTTCTCGAGCGGCTGCTGGTGCTTATAGAGTACCTCTACCTCCGGTACCGCTCTATCCTTCGTATCAGGACATGCAGAATAGTTTTGGCCGTGGAAGAGGTGGTTCAGACGCCACTTTCATTGAGACAGGTTACCGACCACCTATATCACGTTTGGAGACTATCCACAGTGTTGCGTCTACTGGTGATGCTGCCGCACATCTGGCAAATAGTGTGCGACCAACCATTGTCGGCGTGAGTAGGCAGACGAGTAGGGCGGAAAGGAGTGCGGCCATCAATATCCAAGAAGCAAAGAGGAGAGGCTGGAGAGGTTCAACCAAGAAAAAGAAGAAGGAAAAGATGAGGAAGGGCGAGGATGGTGCTAGCGGTGCTGGTTGGACGGATGTCAGCCCATTAGATGAGAGCGTGAAACCGAAGAAGGTGGCCAGCAAATGCAAGGTCATGTAAAGAGATCATGCCTGTAAGGGTCTTGGCTGAGCTCACTTGCATGGAGGGGAGGATGGAAGGGAGGGTTTGAATTTGATTTAGCAGGCGGATACCCCTGGCTACTATCGTTGAAGCAGTACGCTTCTGAGTTCATATGTCTGGGTCTCGGAGGCGTCCGGGCATCATAAGGTTGTGTATATACTCTCCGTCGAGAATCTCTTTTTCAATAATCAGCAGTTCCATCAAGCTTTTAGACTGCTTTTGTGCTTTATGGCACTAATTGTATATCGAAAGGGAAAGGAAATAAGGGTTTAACACGATATGTAACCTTGGAGTTCTTGGTGAGATCAACTATTTTGGGCTATGAGGGTATTTCGTGGTGACAGCTCTGCTTGTCCGTCTATTCCTGTTTGGTGTGGTGAAAACATTGACTGGATTGTGCGTGGTAACTGCTAATTCAAGCACGAGACTTGACTTTCCTGAAGTTTAATCTTGATTGCAAAAATTCACTTTGTCTTTCTACTGATGTCTTGTTGCTAACCGGATTAACTTAGGACTTCCCCATATTTGATTTCTAATTCGATGTTTACTTTGACTTCCTACTAATGTTTTCGTGCTAACCAATTTCCACAGTTTTCTTAGGTTTTATTTTGATTTCGATATTTATTTTGTCCTCTTTTTAGCGTGCTGTTGCAAACAGATTCTGTGGAGTTCTTTAAATTCCAATTCCAATTTCGGTACTTGTTTTGTCTTCTTACCAATGTCTTGGTGTTAATCGATTTTCGTGGAGGTTTCATACCTTCGATATGAATATTCGAAAACGAGTTGATCCTGCTGTCGGTGAGCAGGGCGGCAGAGCTTGCGCGTTCAGTTGGTTCCGCCCATGCCGCCAAGACGCGACCCATTTTCTGGAGTGACCCTTGCGTCACAGCGCGTCACTTCAGACTTTCCAATCCACCGTAAACAACAACCGCAGAAGCTTCTGTCAAAGATGGATCACACATGCCAACTTCAAACATGGTGAATTGCCACGCGGTGAAGCACGAGCGGCAGCGGACTTGTCGAATTATGAAGTACACTATGAGATTGGCTCGTGTAAGCATTTCAGGTGGAGGAAAGAATGAGGCAGACCGCGTATCATCAGCGGGGAGACAGCAGATGGAGACGGAAAGATCACCATGGTAAGTATGGGTCAGACATGGTGGGTTCCAACTTTCCCAACCTTTCGAGTCCAGAGAGAGGTGAGCACCTCGCATTTTTGCAGTTAGCTCCTGCTCCAGTCAACACAATGTTTTGTGGTTGCTCCTGTCAGTTACCGTCGGTTGTCAATCGTTTAACATCTTACCCTCGGCGCACTGACCCCCCCAAGGAAGCTTTTCTTCTTCCCCTGTTTGCTTGTTTCGTTCACTCTTCGCACTCACTTGCTTATCTATGTTCCATCTTGCCGCCAGCACAGTTGCTATCGTTGCTTCCCATCTTTATCATCTTATCAGCCAGGTTCACAGCGGGGGCGGGGGGAAGTTGGCTAGCACGCACCGACTGTATCCCATGCAGGTTTTTGTTTTCATCTGATAGCAACAACAACCTGCGACTGCTTTTTCATCCAGAGTGCTCGCTTGCAGGTTTCGGTCTTTGATTGTTTCAAAAGTTATAGCAAGACCAAGGACGCCGCCAGCAAAAGCTAAGGAGATACGATAATATTAACCCTTGGACCTTCACTAAGCTTGAAAGTATACGCACAAACGATCAATGAACTTGCGATAATCCGTCTTCACAACTCTCACGTTAGTGCTGCTTTGCACGCCAGTCGCGTAGAAGAGCTAACAGTAACGACCAACACTCTTCAAACGCGCAGGTGATCAATCCATCACCATCAACCTCTCGTATATCTCCGAGACTCGTTTCCAACCATCATCATCAAGATGCCGAAGCCAGGCAAGAAGATATTCGAGCGCGAGAATCGGCCATCACCTCTCTCCACGGTTCAGTATGCTCGTCCACTCAGCACCATGAGCTCCATGAACAACTCGGGCAATAATGTGCACGATCCTCTGGCTAGCGACCCACGTCGTCTCAGCGTTCTCCCAGAGCAGATGGCCGGCGGCGACCAAGAGTTTTGGCTGAGATTTGAGGTTGCTGCGCGCAATGCCGGAATGGATGAGGAATCTATGAACAGGCCCGAGACGCCGGATAGTATCATGCCTACGGCAGCAAGTGATAAGGCGGCAGAGTACAGTACTCTCCTCTCCGAGACCAATCCGAGGGCTCGCAGTGTCACGTAACTTAAGACTAACTTATTATTCAGAGAGGAATGGATCACGAAGCAGAAGAGGAAGCGTCGCCGTGCCCACCTGATTGTTGCTGGCGCTGGTATCACGATTGCCGCCCTCATTATCATCATTGGTATTGTCAGCTGGTGGTTCTCGCAAGGACCGGGCAAGCGTTGAGGAAGACGAGAACCACAACTGAGAATGGCGGAAGGATAATATAACACATGGAGGAGCATCAATTCTTTGAGGGCGTTATACAAGCGAATACCACACGGCATATATGGAGTTACGGAGGTAAGCGTATAAGCGCACACGACATTATGGTTCGTGAAGGACCATCAGCATAATGGACGGCATAGGCAACATCATTTCGCTATAGAGAGTGGCATGGCTAGCGATTATTGGCGGAGTTGTTTGTTTCACAGGAGGTGCTATGACTGGCGTTCTGATACCGGAAGCTCGAGTATGTACGGAGATGGAGATGTTGCATTTCGTAAGGGTTTGGCAGGAATGTATAGGCAAGTCCAGACCAGACAGATAGTGCATTAAATGTCAGATACGGTCCTTCGACACAGGCACAATCTTCACTTGGTATGAGATTCTTCAGCTCGGAAATATCTCGACACCCAAGTAGACAACAGGCTCGTCATCGATCCACACCATGTGCCAAGCTTCTTTAACCCAGGCTTCGGCAACCATTTCGCGCCCGAGACAAGCTCAAAATAGGCGCCAAGTCTGTGCATGAGACAGGGGAAAGGAGTGAAGATGGCAATTAACCAGTACCCACCCACTGCTGTCACGCCTCACTTGGAACATCGGCACATTGCCCGTCTTCTGTAAAATAACGCCCTCAACAACTGTTCAGCCACACAATGGCCATCTTAACTTGCCCCACCATGAAGCTCAAGCTCGTACTGTAGTGAAATTGTTGTCATCTTGCAGCAACGCAACAATATTGTTCCAGCTAGGCCTCACCCACTTGACGTGCCAGGCCCCGCCGGTTGTTCCCCCAACCATTCAATCAGTGCTGCTGTCAAGGCGAGGTCGAGTTAATAATAAATTGCACACTCCTGACACTTGACTCCATTATTGTTCAACTGCCCCTTCCCGCTCTTTATAATTGTGAAGTCCCGCGTGCTCTTACTAATTCTTCTCTTCTTAATCCATCTCTTAGTCTTCATCGTTCCGAAGCAAAAAGCGTCTGCAACAACATCCGTAAAAGTGCTTATCCTGTAAGCTGATCCCCATCTTGGGCCTGTCCCGCACCTGTTACCCGTCTTCTTGCACCTGGGAAGCACAGATTGACGTCAGACCCCTGGGACCGTTCCGCTAACAATTCCCTTTTTGCTGCTATATAGGATCCCTTAATCCCAACACAGAAACGTATACCACTCCCACACAACCAAATCCCACCGCAAACTTCACCATTTCCTCCTTTCAACTACCGGCATATTTTGGAACGATGGCCGACAGACTCAAGAGCGTTCTCCCAACCCATCTCATGCCTTCAGCGGCCATGGATGGGTCCAACGAGGCGAAGAGACACCACGGAAAGTCTCAATCACACGTTGTGAGTGCGCCCCTACGATTTTATACCTGGAATGCAGAGAGTGCTGTGGTTGCACCTATTTTACCCCTCTTCGACAGTGACGTACCGAGCATGGAACGGCCAGCGGACGACTGGCCCAGAAGAAGCAAAGCTGCCAACGAGAGATCAAGTGATAAAATCCCTGGTCGGCTTATGCAGCATGATTGCTCTGCGCGCTGTTGTAGTTCCCGTCTCATGAGCATATTGGGCCTCATGGCCGCGTATCTTGAGAGAATGGGTGGTGGTGCAGATTGAGCACATTGGCCTCGCTGCCAGCACACTCAAGTGAGTGTTACCGCAGTCATCTTACGTACTCGGAATGATGTGCATATAAAGCCTGCCGCAGGACCAGTTTCATGCGACCCGAGAACGATCTTGCGCGGCTTGCTGTTGCAGATAAATGAGCTCTGGGACGTTCCATCGTTGTCAAGGACCAGAGATCAGGAGCTAGTCCCGGAGGAACCTAACAGCGCGACGTGCAAGGCGTGTTGAAGACTCGACCCTGGTCCGCTGGCTGCCAACCGGTTAGACAGAAATGGGATTGTCCAGAAAGTTCTTTGTCGCTGTTCTCAAAACTGTAAACAAAGGCAGCTGAGGTGGATCGCCGCCGGATACTCGCACGATAGCACGCGTACAGCGACACGCAGCTGTTTCAGCGCCCAGTTCGAATTTCCATCCAAACTTCACTTCAAGCACAAACTCGCGGAGAACTATGCAAAAATGTCGCCAGCACTAACAACTATGGCCCAGGCTTTCGAGAACACATCTACCTCCATTGCTGCATCGCAAATGCGCAATGCTCTTAACAAGCTCTCCGACACCGTCGAGGACCCAAAACAAAAGAAGGTAAGCTAATATACTCGTCTGCTCCCATTGAAGTTTCAATCGCTAAACGATCATTAGCTCTTCGAGACTGAGATGGACAACTTCTTCGCGCTTTTCCGCAGATACCTGAACGATAAGAGCACAACCCTCGATTGGGATCGCATTGCGCCACCAGCGGAGGGACAGGTCGTCGACTACTCCGATCTCGCCAACACCGAGTCCGTTTCCTTCTTGAACAAGCTGGCTGTCTTGAAGCTTAACGGCGGTCTTGGTACCTCCATGGGATGTGTCGGTCCAAAGTCCGTCATTGAGGTCCGTGAGGGCATGTCCTTCCTCGACCTCTCTGTCCGTCAGATCGAATACCTCAACCGCACCTACAACGTCAACGTTCCATTCGTTCTCATGAACTCCTTCAATACTGACTCCGATACGGAGAACATCATCAAGAAGTACGAGGGACACAGCATTGATATCATGACCTTCAACCAATCCAGATATCCAAGAATCTTGAAGGATTCTCTTCTTCCAGCACCAAAATCTTTCGATTCCCCAATCACGGACTGGTACCCACCAGGACACGGAGATGTTTTCGAGTCCCTTTACAACTCGGGCATTCTTGACCAGCTCATTGAGCGTGGTGTCGAGATTCTTTTCCTTTCCAACGTTGACAACTTGGGTGCTGTTGTCGATCTCCGCATTCTCCAGCACATGGTTGAGTCCAAGGCTGAGTACATCATGGAGTTGACAGACAAGACCAAGGCCGATGTTAAGGGTGGAACCATCATTGATTACGATGGATCCGTCCGCCTCCTTGAGTTGGCCCAGGTTCCAAAGGAGCACGTCAACGAGTTCAAGTCGATCAAGAAGTTCAAGTACTTCAACACCAACAACGTCTGGCTTAACCTCCAGGCCGTTAAGCGCGTTGTCCAGAACAACGAGCTCGAGATGGAGATCATTCCAAACGGAAAGTCCATCCCGGCCGACAAGAAGGGCGAGTCTGATGTCTCCATCGTCCAGCTTGAGACTGCTGTCGGTGCTGCTATCCGTCACTTCAAGAACGCACACGGTGTCAACGTTCCACGTCGCCGCTTCTTGCCAGTCAAAACCTGCTCCGACCTTCTCCTGGTCAAGTCTGATCTTTACTCCCTGAAGCATGGTCAGCTCCAGATTGACCCAACCCGCTTCGGCCCAGCACCACTCATCAAGCTCGGTACCGACTTCAAGAAGGTCTCTGACTTCCAGAAGCGTATCTCATCTATTCCAAAAATTCTTGAGCTTGATCACCTTACCATCACTGGAGCTGTTAACCTTGGTCGGGGTGTTACCTTCAAGGGTACTGTCATCATTGTCGCGACTGAGGGCAGCACCATTGATATCCCACCGGGATCCATCCTTGAGAACGTCGTCGTTCAGGGTTCCCTGAGACTGCTTGAGCATTAGATTGCTTCTTCAGTATCTGATTGGAAGCCTGGTGAGGAGTTGAGGCGGATGAGTTGTACTTAATTGATACCTGACACCGATGAGCGTCGCAGCAAGCAAGCATTGATTTGACTTTTGAGGGCGAGCGGGTAATTTTATTTTTATTTTGCCAAAATGGGACGGAGGTGGGAGAAAGGGACGATGGACTTTTAGGGTCCGATGGATCACAGTTATTAGTTCGTCATCGCCAATACATGGTTTGAATGTTATTCTGTCGTGACTGTTGTCTTGCCTGTGCTACATGGTGTCGACGCATGCTCTTCACTCTTCTCATAATATATTTGAGTGTAAATTAGTTTATGCTAACACACTCGAAGTGGATAGACTACAATGACAGCAGCGGAAGTGATGGCGGTATAGCACTACGATCAGTAGTTAAATTATGCAGCAGGAGTTCGAGCAGAAATTCTTCCTCGCATGCAGTATCAGCTGTCTCCTTAGCGCGGGATAAGAAACGGATCGGGGCACTGATCACTGCTATCACGTATCAATTCCGAGGCAATACCTACACGATTAGGTTTCGATGTTTGGTGATTTGTGGTCAGTATAGCAGAGAGGATATATTTGTGCCTGTCTAGTGTAAAGCGTTCAAAGAGGGCTAGTGAATCGTTGGGGATTAAGTGGTTGGTGAATATGAGTAAGAAGACGCCAAAGACGTAGTAATATGAGAATTCGACAGTCACGCAGATATGCTGAGGTAGGGTGACTGGGAGCGCAAGAGCTCAGCAACACTCACGTTCTGATGTTGACAAGTAGTTCCATGATTCGATGCCCGCTTGAACGCCGTAAAGCCAGAGGATATCGATATCGCTTGCTACAACCATGCAGCCAATTGTACATATCGTGTCATTGCTCTCCCTCTATGTGCGCCTACCTTCCACTGCCGTTCGCTCTGCTTCCACCTACGCTTCCACCTACATCCTGGTCTAAGATTGTCGGATCAGGACCGCCTTTCTTTCCATCAATACCCTCGTCGCTCCATGTATCTCTATACCCCTCTGTCATATAACCCTCTCTCGCATCCGGCTCATTGTCCCACAAACTAACATCATCCTCGCCCCATCCGTCCGCGCCGCTGTCCGCCTCTCCATCATAGCCCTCTCTCTCCTCAAAATACCCTCCTTCGCCCTCCTCCACCAGCGCAGCCTCCTCTTCCTCCGCAAGCTGACGGGCACGCGCTACCGTCTTTTGGTAGATGACATACGACAACACAGCGCCCAGGATACCGAAGGCGATGATCGAAGCCCAATTTATCAGCTTGGTGCCGAGATCCATCTTCTCCCCGCTTTCGGCGATGGCTGCTAGCCGCGTGCCGACGAATACGTGGATAAGGAGTTTTGGTGTGGCCGCGGCTGTTGCCAGGACGAAGTTGAGGGTGTTGACAGTTGGAAAGGTCGACAGTGCCGCATTGCTGAGGGAGTAAGGGAGTGGACACAATCTAATCATGACAAGGACCTTGATGCCATCGTGCTTGAGCGTGAGCGCAAAAGCCGTAAAGCGTTTGTCCTCACCTACCAGTCTGTGCACGTACGACGACAGCACAGTGCGCGAAGCCATGAACGAGAGCCAGGAGCCGAAGACATTGGCGGCTGCTGCTATGAACCACCCCTTCATCCCAAACACAAACCCCGCGATGGTTAAACATGTTGAGTAGCCGATTACGGGTGGGAAGGCCGTCAATGTTACCATGGCGAAGAGAATCAGCCATCCTCCAGGCAGTTCTCGCCATCCTTCTGCGAGAGGCGCGAGCGCATCGAATATCCTGGGGCTAAACACCAGGAAGCTGATCCCGATCACCATCAGTACCACCCATCCTACGACAAAGAGCATCTGCTGCTTCGTGGTTGCGTTGGCCCATGTTTCTAAGGCTTTCTCTTGCAGCTCGAGGAGGGTTTGGAACGCCTTGTCTTTGAAGGACGGTTCGGCGGTTAAGGAGTGGGAGATGCGCCGGCGGTGCATAGGTCGCGAGGAGAGGCGGGAGTTGGGTGGTCGATGGGGAGGAGCACCGATGCCCGGCGAGGCGGCGGGGGAGTCGTGGACCGAGAGGGGGGAACCTAGGTGGTCGGCTGTGTTCCAATTCGACATTTTTGGTGTTGTGGTGGTGCCGGTCCTGCCTGGTCGATGGCGAGGTAAGGTTCAAGAAGTGTAGGTGTTTAAGAGGTTTGTTTTCTTATTGTCCGCATCAAGAGTGTCTTGTTCGAGTCTCGTTTTCTTATTGTCGGCATCAAGAGTGCCTTGTTCAAGTCTCGTTATGTTCGCTGAGTGCATTCGTGTCTACGATTTCCTCAAGGCTGGTCGTCGGAGGCCTAGATTGATGTTTGCGCTTGTGTCAGCACGGCGCTGTCGAAACTAAGTCGATGCGCCGAGGAGCTAAGACCGCGATTGGGCAAGCGGAAAGTGCCAATTTGAGGCTTATTACAAAGGTATATCCTCCATAAACAAAGTTCAAAAGCAAAGCTAACGTATGTATCAAAGGATGCTATTGAACTAGCTACTATCTACAAGTTTACATCATTTCGGTAGCTGCATGAGAGGTCTTGGGCGGCTTTGAGCTGACTGGTTAAGCCTTCAACGGGACAAGGCTGCGGAGATGTCATCATCCGTGAAGGGGGTCAGACCGGATCAATAGTGCATCCAGCCCCGTGGGCGGAGAGTTCTCTATCGCCGACATTTACTGCTTGACATGCCACGCCGAGACCACAGCGAGCGGACGGAGCGACTTGGACCGCCAGAGAGAATACAACTAACTCACTAACTCACTAACTCACTAACTCAGAGGAAGGCTTCAATGAGTTCAGAACGATAGGAGCGTGCGTAATAGCAAAGGTGTTACACCCGACTGGCGACACTTATGTCATGGTAGCATAACTTACTGTCCGCAGAGGCAACAAGCGATATACTTTTATATGGTTCAACTCTTCTTTCCATACTACTCATGTATTCTTCTGTAAAAAGAAGGGCAGTTAGTTAACTAGTTCCTCATTTTTCCAATGTTATTCATATCTGCGGTAGCTGAGTTTAATGCCGGCAAAGAGAGGAGGATTGTGTTGATGACCACTATATCTGTCATACTGGGAGCAAAGATGGTGCCTGACAGGAGCTTCCAAAGAGGACGAGTGAAACTGTTGCATCTTCCCGCTCTCTCCAGATGCATGTTAGGCTTGCTTCCTGGCGTATCAGGTGACCCGACTCTTGATACTGGAGGAAGTACTGTACAGTGCATGAGAAGCTGGAGCTAAGCTGTCTAAATAGAACAAAGTCAACCTCGTTCTGCACCGTGCCTGACTTCACTTTCATATTTCTAATTGTCGAGGTCGCCGTCAGCAGCAACAATACAGCAACAGTGTTGGATATACTGGTAATGGCATCCTGAGCTACTCATATATATCGTCATAAATGCCTCTTTGGTTTTTGCCTAATGCAGTTAGTTAACCTTGACACCGCCAACTGAGGTTCTGCCCGAGAGTGGCTGCTGCGACTGAGCTAGGCTCTTTAGTGCACCGCCGGGCCCTTCTAGCTGCCAGCAAGCACGCCGGTGACACGACCGCCCCAGACAAGGTCATTTGTATCGAGATCGCCCACATCTCCCCGTAACCCCATCCACAAGGCGCGAGAAGTCATCTTGAAAGTCACTCCAGACACCAACAACAACTCGGCCAACCAGTTGGCCGTCATCTCTCATACTTCACTTCCAATACGACGGTCTCTTGCAGATATTTTGGCGACACGTACCACACTCTACATTCACTTCAACCTCCACTCAAAGGCATTTTAACCATCTCAGCCTCCATCTGCACCACTATCCTGCACCAAGCATTGTGCAAGTCGCCATCCAGTCGCGCCGCATACCGAGCATACCGAGCATACCAAGTCTGCATACCAAGTCTGCATACTTAGTTCCTACCCATATATCCAATATCAGGAGCTGCACCTGCCACCAACCGTCGTGCAGTCGCTACGGACATACTTCCAGCAGGCAAATCGGGCATCGAGCTGTGCTTGGCCGTGATTGCTTCACCCCTTCTACGCATAATACTTCCAGAACAACTTCTCAATTCCCAAACCACATTCGTAAATTCTCAACCGCGAAACAAGCCAGCGTCAACCATGGTGGCCGACGAACTCTACGAGCAGTGTCTCCCCATCCTTAGGGACCCAACGATCGAAGATGAAGACAAGACCGATAAGCTTGAGGAGCTCCTCAAGAAGGAGACTACCTACACCGGCAAGGTCTTGGAGAACATGGTTCTAGACATTCTTTGGCGTCACAGAGACAGCACGACGGAAAAGACTTCGCCATCTACTGTACGACACAACATCCTCAGAAGGGCTTCGCCTGCAGCATGGCAGAAGCCTCGCCCAGCTGGCCCATCCGTACACTCTTCTCCTCGCCTGGGTGTCAGTCCCCTAGCACCTCCAGGTTTCGCGCCATCGTACAACAGGACGAAATCCGTCAGCGCCAACTCTCCTTTTACCTCTCCCCGCCCGTCACCAAGGCTCAATTTCTCAAGTCCAGCCATTCCTCATAGCCCAAGCCTCAGCGCATACCAGTTTCCAACAGACACTGGCCCAATACCTGACATATATGGTGATTATGGAAGCGACAATGTAGACTGGATTGTCAACGATGACACCGCTAGTGCCACTTCTTCCGCTGGCGGAGGTAATAATCATAGCGGCCTTAATGCTGCTGCCGCCGAATTCGTGCAGCCACAGCAGAATGATATGAGCCCATTTGACATGCTTCGCTCGATACTAGGTCAGACAAAGACCAATCAAGACATAAAAGACGCTTTGGCAATGAATGGTTATGACCTGAGCTCGGCAATTGCGCAGCTCATGAGCAACGACTACAAACGTGACTCGAGCCAGAACAGTAACACAGCCAGCAACAATAACAATGCCAAAGCGATCTTGATTGGAAAGTCAATGACCCCAGATGCGAGGCCACTGACTCCAGCTGGCCAAGGAAAAACTGGTGTTGTATGCAGATTCTTCCTCTCAACCGGTTCTTGTCTTCGCGCAGACTGCAGATTCAGCCACGACCTTACCAATCACATTTGCAAGTAAGTTTAGCTTTGGTTGCCATATCTGTGGCATGTAGCTGACTGAATTAGGTACTGGGTAATGGGTAACTGCCTCGCAGGCGAGACTTGCATATTCTCGCATGATCCATCACATTTCATGAACAAGATGCACCTGGAGGAGAGCAGCACACCACCTCTGCATAACGTGCAACCGAACTTTCAGTTCACCGACTACAACAGCTTCCCGTCTCTGCAACCTCCGACACCAGATCAATGGGGTAATGCCTATCCAACGACATCTTATAACTATCCTAACCTAGGTTGCACTCCCCCAAGCGCCTTCAGAGGCCTACAAGGCTATGCTAGCGATAGCTCCGCCAGCAAGTCCCGTCCAGTAAGTCGTGCTCGTGATACCCCAAGTGCTCCAGCACTCGACGACACCGAGGCATTTCCTTCGCTAGGAGCCGTTACAACAAAAGGTGGCAAGAAGCACCATGGCAAGCGAGGTGGGCACGGCCAAGGCCAATCCTCACCTGCACCTTCCTCTCTTGCTGAAGTTGTGAAGATGTCCCCGTCTCCCGGCCCTGCGGCGCTTCGTCAGGGCGACAAAAAGCTCGGCCGAAATGGCAGCTCCTCCTCCATTAGAAACGGCGAGAACTCGGCGGCGGCGCAGGCGATCCCGAGCCCGCAGCATGTGCCGTGGTTGGAGACGGGGGACAAGGCGAATAAGGCGTATTTGAAGGCGAGGAGTGATGCTATTAAACATGGAGGATTGAGAAATAAGTTCCTGCAGAGGTATGTAATGCATTCACATGGCATGTTTAATATGTACGCTTATGATTCGTTTAGTGCCGCGCAAGCTTGGAATCGAAATGATGCTCGAGCCGCCAAGGCTTTATCCTTACGTGGTCAATCCGAGAACGACCAAATGAGGAAGGCGCATCGTGAAGCAGCAAGGGAGCTTTACGACGCACGCAACACGGACGCAGCAAACAACCCAGAGATATATGTCGACTTACACGGTCTGCACCCAGAAGAAGCAGTTGAATACTTGGACAGAGTGCTGCATGAGCACGACAACTCGGTAAAGCCTATTTATGCCATTACCGGCACCGGCCACCATAGCAAGAACGGGAAGGATAAAGTTGGGAAGGCAATCAGGAATTTCTTGAATGAGTGGCGATACGCGTATAGAGAGTTTAGCGTGCCGGGGGATAGGAATAATGTTGGTGGGATTCTGGGTGTGGATGCGAAGAGTTGGGATAAGAGCTTGCCGAGGGATGGATATGCGGAGGAGGAGGAGGTTGTTAAGAGGGTGCCGAGCCTTGAGCCTGGGAGGACAATGCAGGAGGGGAAGAAAGAAGAAAGGAAGCAGGAACCGGCTGATCTGTTTGCTCAAGGCCATGAGATTGGAGAGGGCAGGGTGAGGATGTTGGTTAGGGAGCCTCCCAAGGGCCCAGCTGCGGCGGCGACAGCGAGATAACAATCATCATTGAAAGAATGCAGAGTATGAGTACAAGCGTTCCGCATCATGGGCGCTTTAACTGATGACAAGAAACCCGCGACCTTACCGCATCACTGCCATCGATGCCGTCGCTGTTATCACTAAAACGAGTACAAGTTCCACAATTCCATTACTACTCGGTATATGCTCTAAGCCTTCTACCTACTGCGTCCCTATTTCCTCTCCCAACTTCCCATTTCCATCGTCCACCTCCAGAAAACGCCCTTTTACAACACCACTCTTCCCTCAAGCTTCAGAGCAACCCAGTAACCATGGTATACGCTTCCCCTTCGCCCTGTCTTCTTCTCCGTCACACGCCATAAATACAGCCATGCCTTGTTTTGTAAACCACCGCCTATCAGCAAATACCTCTCCCCAGAATCGAATATGCCATTCCTATCTTCCATAACAGAGCAAAGAACAAAGAACAAAGATCTATACCATCCCATCTTCCATCTAGCGCCGGTCGCGAGGCCCGTCTCTTTTTGAAGTTACACCTTAATGATCGCCTCCAAATATAACTCCTTGTTTCCTGCCAGATTTTGGTATCAAAGCGCTAAATTAAACCCCCGATTTTGTCTGGTTGAATGTGCAATAGTAGCGAAGGTTGTTTGCTGTAGTTCGAGTCGTTCCTGGAAATTCGGCCAAAGGCATGGGCTTCTCAGTCGCACCTAGCAAAGTGTCGATTCCAAATCCACCCCGTCTCCCCCGACGGATCATCCTGATTCTTCGCAAGCCACAGCTCTCCCTTCTCACCAACAACGTCGAAGATCTACAAATGTATGTTAGCTTTTGATCTAGCCGTGTTGGTGAGAACGTTGAGAGGGCAAGTGGGAGTACATACCTCTCCTTCTTCATAAGTCAAGTACGGGTAGCCGCCTTCCGTCTTCGTGACATCAATATGGAACGGGCACAAACTCGCAACAACGTAGAGTGGTTTTGGCGCATGTGGTTCCGCTGATGGATTGCTAGTAATCTCCTTCCTCACATCCTCACCGCTATTGGACCACGGCAAGGCAGACTGGAAGACATCCGAGAACGCAGGCTCATCAGTAGGAGCTTGTGGCAGCGGGTCCGCCCAACCGCCAGGAGTCGTAAAGCTGGTGGGCGAGCGCGGGCTACTCATTGATTCTCCACTTGGACGTGGCATGCCGCTGGACGTCGAGCTTCTTCTGGTATCAGCAGCGCCCTTATAGCTGTGACTCGCCCTTGATCCATCATATGTGCCGTCGGTTCCATGGCTTGTGTGTGGCTTGCTCGGTTGTGACAAGCTGTGTCCGCTTGAGTTCGCAGTCGCAAACGATGCTGACTGGCTACTAAACCTTGATGCTGGATCTGGAGACAGGTATGACGACGGTGGATACTCGCAATTGACGGAGTAGCCACGGCCTCTATCGATCATTCCGGACGTACGGCCTTTGGATGTTGAAGAGCTGTTATCATCTCTCAATGTGGACTCGGAATTCCTCGACTTGTAAGCTGCAATCAAGCTGCCATTGGTCAGTCTCATGGACTCGACCTGGCTTCTGGGATACTCCGAATCGCGCATATATCTGGCAAGAATATCCTCGCAGTCCTTTGGTAGATCTCTGAACTCGAGGACCAGTCTAAGCTTCTCGTCCCAAATCGAATACCACGATGACTGAACTTCGATGAGTCTCACCAAACAGAAGTTCTTGATCTTTCCATTCAACTTGCTGACCACAGGCAGCTCAAGCTTCAGAGAATCGTTCAGGACTTTGTAATCTTGGTATGACTTGGCCAGTTTCTCATCGATCTTGACCTTAGCCGCATCGCCGAATTTCTCCGCCAGCTTCTCATATTCCAAGAACTTTGGACGTTTCTTGTTGCGAGTGGCCAGTGCCAGCTGAATATTGCTATAGGCGACTGCAAGCTGATCGAACGGCTCCAAGCATAGGGTGCGAATGACTGAAACCTGATTTCACACATTAGTATCTACAATAATGAGGGGATTGGAGCACTTACATGCTGTTCAAGAGCTATCTTCCCAATGTCGCGCATTGAAAGGTTAAACCTTGCCCATTTGCTCTCTATCTCAGGAAAATTGGATGGTGTCGCCCTCACAACTAATTCAATCGCTGACAACAGCCTCAGGAAGTCATCCGTCCACTTAGCGGCGCCTTCCAAGTACAGGTTGATATCCCGCATTATAAGCTGCAGATGCAGATACTCCTGATGGAAAGCGTCACAAGCAAACAGAAATTTACTGTCCTCATTGCTTCGGTCAAGTACAGCAGTTTCCATCCTTTCTCGGCGGAATACACTCTTGATCGCACTTCCCGAAGAGACCACTTCTTTTTTCTTACGCTGCTCCTCCAGAATTTGACGGACAGCATTGTAGCGGCCAATATTGGCATTGAGTCGCATGATTATGGCATCGTTGAGGTTGATAGCTTTCCGCATTGCAGCATAGTCGGAATGTGTGGGCGGTGTGGTCTCGAGCGCTGCACGGAATAGTAGAGGGTACCTCGTCATTCTTTGAAACGGCTTTATAAGTAGGGAGCCTAGGTCCCATGAAGTTGTTAACTCTTTCGCAACCGCGTTACATTCGTCTAACCAAACTGCCACACTGGGTTTCTGCTGGAGAAGCTTGAGTCTGGTGCCCGCAGCGCCCTCCAGAACTACAAATTTGGCGTAGGCGCTGTCGAGGTCGTCGAGGTGTCGCAGGAAAGCCGCTCCAACTTCTACTTGCTGATCCTTCGACCACTCTTCTTCGAGCTCGGCGTTTGACATCTCTTTATAGCGCCGTGGGATCTCGGCTTTAGAGTCCATTTGTTGTTCGCCAGCCTTGCGGTTCAGCGCCTCTTTTGAGCGGTACGTGTATACACTAGAGGTTGCTTGCTTAAGATCTGTAAGTAAGCTCTCGTTAAGTTTGATGATCTCCGCGGCGTTGCGGAACAGTAGGCTAATGTCTGCGTATGTCAAGTCTGGGCAGGCTTCTGCAGTGCCCTGGTATATCTCGACCAATACATTCATATCTTTGACGTATGACGCTTCAGTATCTACCAACTCTTTAAGGCGGAACCGACGCTCTCTCATGTCCTTATAGGCTGCTAAGCTAACAGGGCGCTCAGCGCCGGCCAGCATGCTGTCGACATGTTCTTGATCGTTGCTGGAGACAGGAGTGTCAGCGAAGTCGCTATCGTTCGAGATGAATGCACTGGACCGGGCGGTAGAAGTGGAAGGACGGTTATGGCCTATGTCGCCGCTTTCCCTCCGCACATTTGGGCCACTACTAGGAAACGAAAGTAGCGCTGACGGCTGTTGAGGGTCCCATACGTGCGAGACTGGTGGTGTGCGTCTGTGATTAGAGGCGACACTCTGCTGCGATAGCTGCTTCGGACGAGCTGCATCGTCCTTAATCGAAGGACTCCTAGATTGAGGAGCCGTAATAGGTTTTCCGTGTGAACTGCTACGGCCGCCTGTGTTTTCCATTGATTTTTCCCTCTCCTTATAAGATAACAGGGCGCCTGGTCTATCGCGCAGCATGCCTGAAGTAGCTTGAAATGAGGAAGATTGAATTGGAGTGTAATCCAATGCTTTGGGCGGAACGGCAGGTCGATCCAAACCGTCGTCTTTCGGCGGCGGCGGAGGAGCTGCTGGAGAGTCATATGACTGGAATGCGCCATGGTGAATATCTTGCCACAAGGAGCGGTCGCTCTCCGCAGAGGCAAGATCGGACATAGGTGAGCTCCCAGCTCCATCTTGAAGAGGCAAGCTTGATCTTCTTAAGTACGCTTGTTCATTGACAGCACGTCCAGTTCCGTCGGACTCGCTATCACTATCGATTTGCGTTGCTGCAGACATCGGAACCTCGTTATGAATGCTGGAAAAATTGCCTGACGATGTCTCAAGAGACGTCTGCAATTTTGGGAGATGCGCCGTCGAGGAGCGTGGGGGAGATGTTGGAATGACTGGTAAGGTCGATTGTGCTAACATGTCGTGAAGCATCACATGCCCTCGTCTATATTCTGGCGACTTATCTGCATCTTCATAAGGTACCGCCTGCGTGTAGCCTGCAGCGGGGTCGTGGTCATCCTCCTTTTGCACATAGGCTGAGGATTTCGAGGCAGAGGGATTCTCAGGTGACCCCCCGTCGATATAACTGGACTCTGCACGGTGTGAAATCATGGCATCAGTGATTGATTGAGGAGTGTGCGCGTCGACGGTGGGTTCGTCGTGGACACCGTCGTGAATGTCGGGCAATGATGAATCATGTGTCGCGTCGTCCTGGCATGAACTTGAAACAAACGACTTGTTGGCTTGAGCTTGAGTTTCTTGTTTACTTGCTGCTACGGGAGCAACTGAGCTGCCCGAATTTGTGTCACTCAGACTGGGGTTGTGTTGGCGCGTTGGCGGCTCCGTTTGGAGTTCATTGTCGAACATCGTAGTAATTGTGTCCGTCGAGACAGCGGAGTCTGGGGTTTCGCTATATTGCTGATTCGCTAGTGGGAAAGTGCCTGGAATACCGAGTATCGGAGAGTCCGAGTTAAAAGGCTCTGTCAGGCGACACCGGGTGGAGTCCTCTGCAGATTCAGTGGAAGACAAGCTAGTGCCTGCTTGTGGTGCGCTACCATGAGATCTACTTGAATGACGCTCCAAGCCAGCTGCATCAGGTTCGGCTTCCCCGTGTTCCATGGTAGGTGTCATCTCTGAATTTTTCGTCGCGACCGCAAGTCGCTTCTGGTCACTTGCTTGCCGTGGTCTCTGCTGAATCTTACTCATGATACGTGCTCGCCCTGCTGCATAATTTGGGGGCCCGAATGACTCGTCCTGTGACTGTTCACCAGCGCGAGAACAAACCCGGGACCTTGCTTGAGAAACTCGGTCCGTTTTCTTATTTCGCGAACTGGTCGTGGTTGCAGAGCAGACAGGTGGGCGATCTTTTGAGTGTCGCAAAGGCGGGGACTTAAGAGGAGGTGTTGCAGTTACTAATACGGATACGCTGCTAACTGGCGGTTTACCAGAGCCTCTTACTTGTCCACGAGTACCACGCCCGGAATAGGCGTTTGAAGAATACGCGGCAGGACTGAAAGGACGCGGCTGGTAATCGCTGCCACTAGATGGTGTCCGCCTTGAGAAATGTATCGGCGCTGACTCCAAATCCACAGGACTTAAAGATCCTCCGGGCGTTAATGATTGTTTTGCGAGAACTGGAAGTCGTGACTTTGGCGGCGCCTTCAACTGAGGTTGAGCTAGTGGTTCTGTTGGCGAATATCCGGCGGCCACATAAGCCAGCGGTCGCGTGATTGGCTGAGAAAATGAATCGCTGAAGGAGCGGCTATGAACTGTGTCTCCAGGATTTGGTCTCCCTGCACGATACCAGTCCTCTGTGCGAGGAGAAGCTGGGTCTGTTGATTCTTCGTTGTCAAGGTCACGGTGCCCGTGGGCCAGAATACTTGAATCAATTGATCTTCTAGCACGGCCTCGAGGCTCAGAAATACCATATGGTATCTGAGAGCCAGATTCGGTTTCAATTATCTCACCGAATAGTGGACTCCGTGTGTAATTAGGTGAAGCTGAGGGACCAGACGCCACGGTGCTTCCCCAGGACATGTCCCCTGCACCGCTTCTACTTCTAGGCTTAGATACTCTCACAGCTGAAGCAAGCGTATTATTTGAATGTTGGTCTTCTACAGTATATTTTGGTCGTTGGGTGGCCCTTGTTGATGGTGGCGACTCGGATTTGTTTGTAGAGGCTTCCCTTGTTGCTTCTCCAGGACGAACAGTCGATCGGCTATTTCCAATCGAAGATGCAGACCTGTTGCTGTTCGCTAGCTCTGGCACTCTTGGAGAACCGCTACTAGAGAGACCTCGGGGAATCGGGCTAGACTGGCCGCTGTTTAGGTCAAACCGCTTCACCAGGTCTTGAACACCGGATGCAGATCTGCCAACTCTCACTGGCGGCTTATTTACGACTGGAGCAGATGCCGACCTGTGAGACGGCCTAACAGGTGTATTCAGCGAATGTGCTTGTGCAGCGTATCTGAGACCCAGTCCTTTGCTGTTCGACCTGATTGCAGACGGCTGTTGCAGTGCAGATGATGGCTTTGGTATCCCGTTATGAGCTGCTTCTGGATGCGCGACGCCATTCGGAATGTCTTGTGATTCCCGACTTCTGGTCCTCGAGAGCTTATCGGGCGACTCGATTGTTGGGCTCAGCTGGTAGTAGCCGTTTGCCGCTGCAGCTTGCGAATTATTGTCTACCAGGGCGACGCCAACCTTTGAATCTTGGTGATACGCGGCTTCGCATGGAGCTGTGCCAGCTCCTTCAGATCTCCGCCCGCTGCCCTCTGTGTAGGATCCCGCAGTTCCAGTGTATAAGTCCACCTTGGGCATTATTCCGGAGCTCATTGCGGCAGCGCAGCATCGATAAGACCGCGCTCACAACAAAATTGGCTGGTTTGTTCGGCGACTGGTGTTTAACCGGTTTTCTACCACATATCGAGGTCACTGTTGTTCTTCGGCAAATCACAGATTGTAAGCGCGTTGGTGTTCGTTTCGAAAGCCGACAAGGACCTCCGTCCAAGTAACCGCGATGGTCCGTACACGTCAGACGAGGCTCAAATTGGGGGATGACGCAGCGGATAAGGCACTGGCTCTACTGCGAAGGGCAAACAGGCAAGAATTGGTGCGCAGTGATAGCACTAGTGACAGACAGATGTGAGGATACGGAAGATGTAGTTGGAGAAGTGTAGAAGTTGGGCAGTAGGTGATGGTGGTGAAGGATTTGGGTATGGTTCACATCCACTTCTTCTGTGTTGCCGCGCTGTACAGCATGGGCACGCTTGCACCTTCCGTATCGCTAAAATTAACTTCTGTACGGGGCTGCACAATGGGAGGACTCGCCAGCACAGCAGGCCCAATGAGGTGCGGAAGTGAAAATTATTGGGTGTGCCGGAGTCACAGAAGGCCCTGGCTACAGGCATTCATTTGGCTTGACTGGACTACCCAAGTCCCCCGACACGATCAGGGTATTCCCCGATACTAAGAAGATGCCGCTATCAACAGGTCAGGCATTTCCCACTGAGAGCTCTAAGGGGGAGGAAAGTTGCCATAGAGGCTCAATGATGCTCTCTGGGGCTCTAATGCTCTAACTAAGGACTCTAGCGGGCACACTTTATCCTTACCCACAAGCATGATCTTGCTAGAATGAGCCAAGAGGCCTCCTCCTAACGACTTAAATTGGAGTGCGCCGTGTCCCATTGGGCAATTTGCCTGCTGACAGCTTCTAGGCTGCCAAATGGGTCTTCGGGCACTAACATCACTGAAGATTCCTACAAACAGGTTGGCGTTTGACGGACCACAAGGTGGACTTGGCCGCATATACGTTGTTGCGTTTCTCTTCCACTGTCCACGCCCCCCAGTGGCACGTCGCAGCGTATCGGTGTCTATCAGTGTCAGAAAGAGGCCGCTATTCTCGACGGAGTAACGATTATCCTGAATCTGCAACCACTTTGCGATGTGCGATCTGCCAAGTAAGTCAGACGCGTGAGTACGCGATACCTTGGCGTCTGGCGCGTCTGGCACGTCTGGCGCGTCTCCCGTTGGGATAATCGACGTTTGCTACAACCAGTTGACCTTCTCAGGAGCGATCAACATATCCATCATATCAATGTTTATGCTGCGCATAGAGGCCCATATTGAAGTCTAGGGTTCCACAGAAGTGAGCCAGTTCGCCATGACCTAGACCAAATTAATCAAATGCCTACAAGTTGCACAGTAGGTCGCGGGTGCTTTTTATTGCCCGCTGTAACTCGTCTCTTCGTGCACCATCTCTTGGACAGGACTCCCTTCCAAGATCCACACTTCCCGCCTATTTCACTGGCCATTAGCTGAATCATCGGCAGCATGGCCAAACGAAAGAGACAACGACCACGGAACCACCTCGAGCATGACACCAACCAGTTAAAACCGGCGCAATCTGTGAGCACCACCAATGCTGTTAAGCAATCAGTACTTGAGCAGTTCTACCCCCGAGTTGTCACCCTGAGAGAATATCTGCTGGGGAGGTTGCCAACAGAGTCCAAGATCCGGCGTAAGAAGGTTGCTACTGCCGGAGTTACCAAATTTACCGCATCAGCTTCTGCTTCCAACGATAGCGGTGCTCACGATCTCTTGCTCAAACGAATGCTAGACACGACACTCATTGGTGTACCACTTTCTGAAGCCTGCGCTGCGGATCGAGAAGATAAGTGGACAGCTCACGTCAGCACTGCTCATGATAACTCTGAGATCACTTGTGGCAGTATGTTAACAGACACACGATACTCACAAACCGAGGTGAGTCCACGTCCTGCAGTCCCTCAATTTTCTGCCCTCTGACTTCCTCCTTCCTTCAGATTGTCGACTTCGTTATCTGGCTTTTATTCCTCGGTGCTAGATTGGGGTCATGGAACAAGCATATGCTGTGCCAAGGCTATCGTCGAGGACCAGCCTTCAACCGACACCACAGCAGAGTACTGAACTCCAGTATTGGTGGTCTGAGCAGGTTGTATGAGAATCAATATGTCGAAGATCTAAAGTCTTCCACCTGGCCGGAAATACTGAGACTACTTGGAAGAGGCGGGAACCTGATCATGATTGATTTACTCGTTGACTGTGCAATCTTTCGACAAGTCGAAAGCGGACGTGGCAATTATTATCAAATTAGTGGTATGTCCATTCTGTCCAAGCAAGTTGCTGTGCTATACTTATCCTGTACAGGTTTGCCACTAGGAGATCTCAAAACTCTGGATCCTCCACCTGCTAAGCTTGAGCTGACAGCGGCATCTCGCTCCTTTGTAGCTGCAAAGCCAGATGAGAAGACGCCTGCCGCCATACTATTCGTCCGCAATCGCTTCTTGTACGCCCGACCAGTGCTAAACTCCAGAGGAGCTGTGACTTTTGGCCTTCGTCACACTCGTAAGTGCAGCAGTTCAATCGGTTGACCTCCATTAACTCGGTTAGATGTGCTCAATCGCTTTCCCTACGAGTCCGTCAATTCTGATGAACGCGAAGATGGCCAGGGAGAGACTCAGTGTCTTTCGAAGATACACCCAAATAGTGCCCACGTAATGATGTATATCTTTCCAAGACAATTCGGCCTCCATAACGTCTTCACCTCCACCTTGGATACACGAGAGACAGTACAGCCTTTCAAAGACTACACAGTTCGAGATGATGAGATCAAGGCTCGAGGCAACGGTACGAAGAACAAGGTGCCCAAAAGGCTACGTGGTGAGGCTGCAGAGCTCGCGCAGAAGCTTCAGATTCTGCACCAGAGATGTCCGTACGATGCGCTTCTCAGATACTATTGTTCGCCAGTAGTAAGTTCATTCGTCAGTCGTCTAGCGAGTTGTTGCTAAGTGGTTAATTAGGAACGTCCTACGTTTTCATCTTCTCATGACACGACAATCGAGTCTTCAGAGATCTTCAAGACACAAAAGCCACCATCGCTAAGCAAGATACGGATTCCTAAAAGTGATGATCCGCTGCTCAAGATCGAGACGCCGAAAGTGAATGTCATTGGACATGCCACGCCTGTGGCCCATGTTTCGGCGTTTTGCCGCTCAGTGTTGTCCCGAATCATCCCGGACAAAGTCTGGGGCGTTGGCGAAGATCAAGTTCACAACAAGAAAGTATTACTGCAGAATGTGGAACGCTTCGTACAGCTACGAAGATTTGAGTCAATGTCTCTACATGACGTCGCGCAGGGCATAATGGTACATGCAATATCCCAAAGAGGAAAACTTCGACATCACTAACATAGAACAGCTATCAGCAATCCCATGGCTTGCTTCTCATAACAAGACAGCGAAAGGATGTCAATCCGACACACAAAAACGCCAGGAGTTATTCCTGGAGTTTCTTTACTATGTCTTCGACTCCCTTCTAATCCCTCTCATACGCTGCAACTTCCACGTCACAGAATCCAGTGTACACCGCTACCGAATCTTCTTCTTCCGTCATGATATATGGCGGAGTCTGGCTGAGCCAGCTATGTCTAAGATTAAGCATTCTATGTTTGAGGAACTGGATACGGCCACTGCGTTGCGGATTCTGGATACCCGCAAGCTTGGGTTCAGTCAGTTGAGACTCCTTCCGAAGGAGAATGGTGTTAGACCGATTTTGAATTTGAGACGGAGACCCCAGAAGAAGGGTACGAAGGTCTTGGGCCAGAGCATAAACTCTATTTTGGCGCCTGTGTACAACATGCTTACGTATGAGAAGGTGAGCTGCACCGTCCTCGTTATCTGAAGATTGATGTGCTAACTACAGAATAGGAACAAGCACCCCAAAAGTTTGGCTCAACACTCTTCTCCGTAGGTGACCTCTACCACAAACTAAAGACATTCAAAGCCTCTCTCGGCGACTCAACAACGCGCTTCTATCTTTGCAAAGTCGACGTGCAATCAGCATTCGACACTATCCCACAAGACGCGGTCGTAGGACTAGCTGCTGAACTTCCAGTCAACAGTCGCTACGAATTCTCAAAACACGTCGAGGTCAAACCCGGCGACGGCCATGGCCTTAGCATCCCAGGCGCAAAGCGTGCCAAGCCAAGCAGGAAATGGGTATCTTTTGCCAACACGCGCAAAGACGCATTGCCCTTCGCAGCGCGAGTCGAAAAAATCATTGGGCCGAAGCGGACGAACACAGTCTTCGTAGGCAATGTCGGCGTGCAAACACACAGCAAGAATGATCTTGTTTCACTTTTAACCGAGCACGTCCAGCGCAATCTGGTTAAGATAGGCAAAAAGTACTATCGGCAAAAGAACGGCATCCCACAAGGCTCCGTGCTTTCCTCATTGTTATGTAACTACTTCTACGCCGATCTTGAGACTAAACATCTCTCTTTCCTGAACCCGAAAGAGAGTTTACTGTTGAGGCTTATTGACGACTTCCTCCTCATCAGCACAAACCCAGCACACGCCAAGCGGTTCCTTCAAATAATGCACAACGGCGTCCCAGACTACGGCGTCACCGTCTCACCTCAGAAAACACTCGTGAATTTTGAAATTAAAATCAACAACCAGAAACTCACCCGTCTAATCGGCTCCCAGGCATTCCCCTACTGCGGAGCCCTAATAAACACCCGCACCCTCCACATCTCAAAAAACCGCTCCAGCCGCCCAGACACCGTAATAGCCGACTCCCTGACCGTAGAATACAGCCGCCAACCCGGCCAGACTTTTACCAGAAAGGTGCTGAATACCTTTAAAATCCAAGCCCATGCCATGTTCCTGGATACCTCGCATAATTCCGCTTTCGTGGTGAGTCGGAATCTGTATGAGATCTTTGAGGAGTCTGCGAATAAGATGGTGGCGTATATTAAGTGTTTGCCGCGGGATAAAAGGCCGGGAGAGGGTTTGGTGAAGAGGGCGTTGGAGAGGTTGGAGGAACTGGCTTGGGTGCTGATTAGGAGTAAAGCGCAGACGGGGAATGGGAAGGAGGCGGGGTTTAGGTGTAGGCTGAGGAGGGATGAGGCGTGCTGGCTATGTTGGATGGCATTTCGAAAGGTGCTGGGTGAAAGGCAGAGCGCGTTTGGTGGGGTGGTGGAGTGGCTGGAATTGCAGTTGGAGGGGCCGAAAGTGAGGAAATTTAGGGATAGGAGGCCGCCTCTATGATACTCCGTGCCATGGTACTTCTAGCACGAGGGCCTTCTCTGTATGGAACTAGGGCTTAGCCAAATGACTGCCCTATCTGGCACAGTTGTTGGCTCGGTCGTCGCTTTGGTGATGGGGCGTTGAAACTGCGGCTCTTCCTTCTCCGCGGCGATCCCTAGGTCGATAACAGGAGCGCTCGAGCATTTGTTCATGAAGCCATGCTCGACTAAAAGAACGACGCCGTTCTTGGTGCGAGGTAGCAAGTTTGCCAACTCAAGCAAATGTGGTCCTTTGCGGAGCTGGTGAGAAACGTCCCGCTGGCGAGTAACTGCCATAGCTGTGCCGAAAATCTCGAAAATCCTTAACAATAAAGTTGCGGCCATGTTATTGAGACTTCATGTCGTTCTGATTGTGCCAATTTGCATATCCGTACTTCCAAATAAACCATGGCCAGTGGCAGACCTTGTTTATCTTGGGCTTTGAGTCGTCTCGAAGAGGCACCACGCTTTGATCAAAAAGCTCGAATACTAGCACTTCGTTCTTGAAACCGAACAACGTTTCATACAGCTTAGACTTTCCGGTCAACAGTTGTGTTTGTTGCTGATCCATAAACTCTATCAAAGCAGGTAAGCACTTGAGTGTGCTGCGACGAGCGGTCGGGAGATTCTTGGCTGTAAGAGGTATATTCTTGGATTCGGCAAAACGCTTTATAGATGACTTCAATGAGCTGCTCCGAGGCCGCGATACCACCGAAAATAGCTGGTGCTTCTTCCATTTTGCCTGGGCTGATCGGTCAATTAATGGCAGACATTTCTATTACGGTAAGCAGCCATTACTTGCCTGTTTAGTATTCTGTTATGTGGTGAGCAATTGCTCGAACAATGATCACTGTTGACTCGATATGCCCTATGGCTTCTCAATTATAAACCCAGAGGCGACGACAGAATATATGTATCCATGACAAGGGTCTATTTTGGTCGGCATGTGAAACGTTGGGGGCGACAATAAGCGCAGCGACCAAACACCTCATCTCCTTAGGGTGACGAATGAGGAGTTCGAGAATGCAACCCCGACACCGGTGGCCAGACCCTGTCTTGGCACTTGCTACTACTTTTGGTGTGGTAGATACTCGGTACCATTACTTGCATCATTACAAGCTTCGCGAGGGAGTGAATGCAACGCGGACTTCGTTTGAGCACCAACTAATAGTAACAAAGCCCAAATCGAACGTCAATGGCAGTTGGATCCTACCTGGTATCATGCAATGAATCCTAATTGTTCTCCTAATAGCTTCTCTCCAACTGCGTGCCATTCGACACCGTTAAGCTTTCCTGCTCCTTCTCTTATCATGAACCTTATCATCAATCAGCAACACCGCCGAACAAGCGCCATCAACCATTAAGCTTTTAGCCCAGACGGCCGCCTTATTAAATCCCCCACCAAGCTTGTTTCCTCTCTACTCAACCCTCCCCGCATAGGCACTGCTCTATATTCCCCCCCGAGGACGAGCGCCATGACTTCAGAAGAAAAGCACAATGTCGCCGCTATCATTCTTCTTCATCCTCAACGCCTTCCACAACTCCTTCTCCTCCGCCACCTTCCCCAGCCCTCCATTCTCAGCCCTCATCCTGTGATACCTCTTCAACGCCTTATTCATACTAACTCCCTGCGTCTCCCCTCCCTTATCCACAAGCGCAAGCAACATACTCGCCATCTCACTTGGCTCAATCGGCTGTGCGTACGCAACGACCGCGTGATCATCCTCCTCGCCATTCGCAGTGATAGCCTTTGCCTTCTTCGCCTTTGGACGCTCGTCGGCGTCGGATTTCTTTGCTTTCTTGACCTTCTGGCCCGTGACGGCGCGCATGAGCGCCATGCCCATGTTGCCTTCGAGAGACTTGCGCTTGCCCTCCTTCCGCCTCTTGACTGGGGTTTCGGTCTCTTGCTCGTTGTCGGCTGACATGTCTGGGGTGGGTGGGAAGAAGCCATCTCTGGTAGTCATCTTGACGAGTCCTCCAGTTAAGCCGGAGTGCATAATTGGAGGGCCGTCGGCCTGGGCATCGGCCATCTCGATGTCTCTGTCAACGGAAGGCGAGGCGGAAGTATCGACATGCAGGCGCTTGCGCTTCTTATCGCTCCTCTCCACAGTCGCCGGCGCCTTGCTGTCCTTCTTCTTACTCTTCTTCGCCGGCGTCTCAACAACGCCCTCAGAATACTTCACCACAGCAGCGGATGGCTCAACGGTTTTGGCCAGATCGACGACGGAGGCGTTTGGTGTTGCCTGCCCAACGTAGAAGTCGAAGACGTTTGGCTTGGCCTCGAAATCTGGGGCGGCGGATGGTGGAGATGGTGCGGCGGGCGGAGCAGATACAACTGCGACGGTGGTCTCTGGGACGTCTTGCACGGTTGGCTTTGGTGGTTGTTGCTTCTGGTTCTGGTTCTGATTCTGGTTGCGGTTGTTCTGCTGCCCCTTCTTCTCTGGGCGGAAGAGAGCGCCTTGGTACTTTTGGGCTTCGGAGATGCAGGACTGAGAGAACAGGTTAGTTAGGTCCCCGAGAGTTGTAGTGGCAGCCATGTTGTAAAAGCCATGGTAAGCCGACCAGTTGGTGGGGAGTAATTATCATACAGTATGAGATTTGTATTCAGTTCCCCAAAAGTGCACCATGCAATCCAAGCAGGTGAAGGTCGCACCGCGGCATTGATTGCGGTGTCCATCAAGCTTCTTCTTTGTCAGGACATCGCCGCAGCTCTGTTTCGTTTGTTAGGATCGGGATGAGTACAAAGGCGACGTTGTCGCAGGAAAGGCGGGAAGTGTTTGCATACCTCGCAGGAGAAAGAAACCATAGTGTCGCGTTGGTTGTGTAGTGGGATGTGTTGTGGTGTACTAGAGTAAACGGAAGTTTGTCTTGAACTTTTCTCTGCGAAACGTCGATAAATTTTGGGCCGTGGATGCGATACGGTCGTCTTCTTATCCTTTCGGAATAAAGAAGGGAAAGCGGGCGTCGGCTTCTTGAAATGCTGGGGATTCGGATGGCTGAGTGTCTCCTGAGACGGTGTTTGGGATGAGAAGTGTTTCGTGTTTGGGGCGGTAGTCGAATGGAGGGTTGTCACTTTGTGTACCTCTCTTTGGTGTTCTGCGCATCTGCGCCCAACCAGCGGGCGCCGAACATGACTTTTGCCCATTCCTCCCCCATGCAGCCGCGCCAGATCTTCGTCTCTCTGGCGCCAATCGACCCTGCGACACAAGGCTGAGTATTATTTTAGAGCCTGGGGGATCAGCCAGGTGCCGAGGGCCTAGAATTAGGAGGTCGACTACAGCCCATAAAAGGCAAAACGATATTCCACAACTAATAAGAAAGAGATTCGTCCTTCGATTATCGCATCTCTGCTCCGTTGCCACGCTGTCGACTATCGAAAACTAGGCATCGCAATATAATCACCACATGATTAGCCACAGAAGGGACATGCGAGTACTATGGTCTTCAAGTTCCAAAAAGCTCTCCCTTCTCCTGCATGAGTGATGGTGTGCAGGATCGAGACCTTTTTAGACGTTGGGCTTCCTCCACGCGAGACAATTGGGACAGCTGCCACTCGTCCTGAGACAGCGCTTATCCAAATTCGTTTCTTTATATATCCTTACCCTTTTGAGCATCTACGTCATGGCAGCGAATTACCGATGTTGAGATGAGCATCGTCTCATTCATCGTCATCCAACCAGTCAGTTCAGATATGCGATACGTACTAGTAGTGTTTAGCACTGTTTAGTCGCTGAATGGGGGGAAGTTCAGCACTTAGGCCCTCATCCGTACCCCTGCCCGGCCAACACTGGCTTCATCCCCCGCACCCAGCTCTGTGGCTTTCCGACCCTGGCAGCCTTCCGAAGTGCTTGGAGTGTTGGGTCTTCCGTAATATACTGCCATATTGCACATCACACTTTATTCCCAACTCCGTTTCTGTTTCTCTCAAGCTCGTGAGGATGACCTCCAATGGAGCTGCAACACCGTCAGTTTTGGAGCAGCTTTCTTCCGTAGCTGGGACCTGTGCTTCCTGGATGAGGGTTCCAGTGATGCTATCTTCTGTGCGTCTCAATCCTCCTCACTTTCCGTCAACCTCAGGCTCCCTCTTTCCCCCAGCAAACGCACACAGCTATTAATACTCCACTTAGGGCTTTGCCGTCGTCCTGAGCTCAGCTCTCTACTTCAAGCAAAAGTACGTGGCTCCTTTCCTCCCACTCGCCATATGACCACGTCATTATGTGATACAACAACTTACACGTCGACCATAGGTCGCTCATCTACCCCTCACATCTCCCGACCGACGCGCGCACAAACGTGCCCAAGCCGAGCGAATATGGCCTCCACGATTTCGAGGACCTTCAGATCCCGACGCCTGATGGCGAGAAGCTGTCTGCCTTCTTCATAAGAGCACCCAATGCCGCGCAAGCCATACCCACCACCGTCTTGATGTTCCACGGCAATGCCGGCAACATCGGCCACCGCGTACCAATCGCCCGCATGTTGAGCGAAGCGATGGGCTGCAGTGTCTTTATGCTCGAATACCGTGGCTACGGCCAGTCAACCGGTTCGCCAGACGAGAAGGGGCTGATGATCGATGCGCAAACGGCTCTCGACTACGTCGCCGCCCGCCAAGAGACAAAGAACAACCAAATCGTCGTGTATGGACAGAGTCTGGGAGGAGCGGTGAGCATTGCGCTCGTAGCGAAGAATCAAGCCAGTGGGAAGATATCAGGCCTGATCCTGGAGAACACCTTCCTCTCAATGAGAAAGCTAATTCCTTCGTACGTCTACACCGTCTTTTGCTACCTGTCGAATGGCAGACTGACTGAAGGCAGTGTCATCCCACCTGCAAAATACCTCGCATACCTCTGCCACCAGCTCTGGCCATCCGAGTCCATCATCCCGCAAATCACAGAGGTTCCGGTGCTCTTCCTATCAGGGTTGCAGGACGAGATTGTGCCGTACGTTTCCTCACTTTGCATTTACATATGTGCCCTCAGGCACAGCCCCTCCTTTGCTTTCTGCGATATGGTTCTGCGAGCCTGTGAATATGATGACTATATTTCCATCCACAAAACATGAGCCTCTCGGGGCCTGGATTACAACGATTGTCTATGACACTTCTGATTTCACATCTTGCATTTCGCTCTTTCACCTTCAGCTTGAATAGTTGACGTGCATAGCTAACAGCAAGAAGACCAGAACACATGCGCCGCCTGTACGAGCTCTGCCAATCGCCTACCAAGACGTGGAAGCCGCTACCACATGGAGATCACAATTCGAGTGTCCTTGAGAAGGGATACTTCGAGGCTATCCAAGTCTTTATGGAGAGTCTTGGCAGTCATGGTGATTATACTATGAAAGAGGATAAAGAGATTGAGAGCCAGGACGAGTGGAAGAGGTAGTTATCCTGTGCTGAAGTGTACGAATAGCTACTTCTACCTCATTCTCTCTTCATACATTCTTGCATGGTATGGCGTAGTTTGGGTTGGCATATAGGATGGCGTTCCGGCCAAGAACTGTAGATGATGAGTCATTAGATTGGTCTCACTGTTCAGTGTCTGAATGTAAAGAATATCGAAAGCGCTTTTCACTTGCGTAACCAATTGACCTTCCATGCTGTTGTTGAACTCAAGCTCACTTGCTTATTGGTGCATTTGTGCGCCTGCGTCTAGGCATAACTCGAGCCTCACCCTCGTACCGCTTTAACATAGCATTGGTGTTGTAGACGAAGCCTCACCAGGCTGCGTACTGTCTGGCTTGAGGCCGACTTCGAACACCATAGTTCGTTGGACTATAAACCAAGCCAACTGGGCACTTTGTTTTCTCTTCACACAAGGAGAAAATTTGCCAGCATCGGTCCGTATGGCCCACGTCGGGCAAAAACATTGAGTACAACAGCTCAGAGTGTATTTGATGGTCCGAGGTTCAGTCCACATTCTGCCATCGCTGGCTGAGATTTACTGGATAGTGTCTGTTGCTCGCACGTAGGATGTCTACCATTGCTAACAGTCGCAGCGATGATAGGAAAGAGCCGTGCGGAGGGAGATTAGAACCAGATCAAGCATATGGCATGGTACTCGATGCCAGTCTTCCGAGCTGCATTTTTTTGAAAAAGGACGAGGCCCGAAGGCCATATACTGTGACAGGAAGGTGTTGTTCCGAGCCCACTATATACTTCGTGGAGCTCCAAGTGCTGGGAGCACACGGACACGTATATGGCAAATAGAGCCGATGGCTAAGAGGAACAACACACAAGAAATTGCTAAGTATATAACGACCTGTTATCGAGAGCCGAGTTAGATGCATACAGGAAATTCCTGGCCCAAAAAGTGGAACATGTCTGGAAACCTGCGGTCCATGAGTAGAATCACATGCATATTGTCGCAATGCAGGCGATTAAATGAGTCTGATGATAGCAATAGAAGTCACAGACTCGACCTGAAGCGGCGGCATCCGCACGACGCAAATGGAAAACCGAATAGCTGTCGTGATGCCTTCGCACAAGGCAAGCTATTGCAGGTGCGAAGTAGAAACTCACCAACCCTGGTCCCAAGCATGAAGTCTTGGGTTCGATAAATATACTTTTGGATGCCGAGAAAATGCCGAGAAAGCGGACTATCATCATGTATGTACCCCACGCTTCGTCCGTGCGTCGGCATGAGACAGTAATGGCGATTAGGAATGCCTTTATATTCATTTTTAAAATGGCAACCTCTTATGATTTCCTTCAACGCCAAATCCATCGTCTACTTCATCGTACATCATTCGTACATCGCTTACTCCGATTGGCTTTTTGCCTTTTCCCCTTTCTGCCTCAATCATCATCATCTTTTCCGCTGCTGGAGTAGTCGCCAAGCAAGATATCATCTTGGCCCAGCCCGCTCGATGTATTTCTTACCCACTCCGTCTCAACTCTGAAAAAGATCCAGACCCATCTTCTGAGCACCTCCAACACCTGTATCGTGAAAATGCCTCCCTCCCAATCATGGAATCCATCCAAGCTGCTACTCAACTTGAGCATCCACGTCAGCCTCAACCCGAAATCCAGCGCAATGGCGTAGTAGTAAATTTCATTCGTCCTGAACACCATCTTCCTCCTCAGCCCATATGGATGGTCAGGGTCGCTGCGTCTTGGAGTAAGAAGTGTCAAGTCCCAATCTTTAGTGACATCCCACCAGAACGAGTAAAGGGAGTTGACGAGCACGGCGAGGAGCCACATGCGGTAGAGGTGAGTCCCACTTCCCTGTTCGCCCTCAGCGGCTAGTTCAGTCGGCGAGCGCTGCATCGCCGCCAGGATAATGACTGGGAATGCGGTCGAGTACTTCAGTGCGTTGGCAAGATGAACACCTCCCCAGCCGGTTGGCTCTCCTACGCTAACACGGGAACGAGCATTGCGCGCACGGCTGTACTCGATCAGACATTGCCTGAGACGGATTGCAGAGGGAATGGCAATCAGTATCGGCACCAAGTACTTTCCTCCACACTTGCGATCCGGCTTGTCGGTTGCGGACCCATCGCTAGTGAAGAACATGCACACCGAGATAAAAAGATCTGCGAGGATTTTAGAATAAGAAGTCAAGACATCTGCCAGCAGAATGTCTCCAAACTTTCCATCCTTAGCTTCGGCGATGTTGCCAACGGACACGCGCTTAAGTGTCTTGAGAAAGTGGTAGCGACCAGATGTAGAGTGGTAGCGGAGCGGGAGGATGAAGAGAACGGCGAGGAGGAGGAGGTAGGACATCGGCATCCAGTCATGGTAGATGACGAGCTCTGGGACGCGGCGAGAGAAGAGCCAGAATGTGACGATGGAGACGGCCAAGGTGCCGGAGAGTATACTGGCTAGGCGATAGGTAGATAGATGGTGTGTTGCTTCTGTATGCGATTGTCGTCCCGGGTATTTAATAAGAGCTGGGACGTCCTGCAAAAGTTAGAACAGCTCATGTCAACCAGTTGAGCTGTTTACGTACGACTTTGAGGAATTGCAGATACTGAAGATTGGCTCCCCAGGCCCATGAAGCTGTAGCAATTGTTAGCGACCATTTTGAAAGCGCAAAGACAAGGATAGCCAGCTACCTGCAACAATTATAAGAGCACATCTGTATGGGAGCGGGAGCGTCAGACTGAATGAGTCGAGCTGAGAGCCGACAGAAGGGTCGCCATCCATTGTTTATGATGGTGCTATTATATGCATCGGGGTGTATGTGAGGCCGATATGTGGTGAAATGCGGCCAAATCTATGCTCGAAACAGTCGCGAAGATGAAGCTCAGGACACTCTCCCACTTATTTCAGCTAGGGGATCACGGGCCACGGCATGTGACGGGGTGGAGATAGGAGATGACGAAGCGGGGAGCAGACAGCAAGGCTGCACATTTAGCGCGAGGCTGACACAATTACCCCGGCATTCGGCCGAGCTGCAGACTGCCAGCCTCGGCTGTCCATCATGTCCATGCATTATCACATTTGTTGCGACAACACTGGTTCTTCTGACAATATCGGCCTTATTAAGCTCACTCGATGTTCTAAACTTACTTCCGGGTCAAAGACAAAGCTCACGTATAACTGCGAGAAAACCTAAACCATTGAAGTCAATCTGACATCCGACTCGCCATGTCCGACCATGTGCTAGATGCGCCAAAAGCCACCCGCCCCTCATTCAGTTATCCTTTCGCCGCAGCACCAGACATCATCAGATCCCATCAAAAGGATGCATACTTTCAAGGCGCACTCTCGAACCATATCTCCTCAATACTGCGGCAATGGAAAGGTGCACGATTCACTCACAAATGGAGCACCGAGACTTCAACCTTTGCCGACCTCCTCTACCTTTCTCTCACAACTCTCATCGGCAACCGTACACTGGGAGAAGAATACTGCGATATAGTACAAATAGAAGATGATACACTCAAATTACCCGCCATAGCACGACGAGCTGGCTATATATTATCCGCTATTCTTCTGCCTTACGGCTTAAACAAAATCCTTCCCACATTTCGAGCGAAGTTACGCACGAAACTTGAGCGCAACTTGCGCCGCTTAGCAAAGAGCAACAAGACCAACTCCCTCTCTTTCCGCTTACAAACATATATCCTCACACATCTGTCAACCATCACTTCGCCCTCTCCAATCCACGCCCTCACCCTTACAACCTTCTACTTCACCGGCTCATACTACGAGCTCTCGAAACGACTATGGGGACTGCGCTACATATTCACCAAGAAGGTCGGCGAATCAGAAGCACGCATAGGCTACGAAGTTCTCGGTGTGCTTCTTGTCCTACAGATAGCAGTTCAGTCCTGGATCCACCTTCACAACACACTCCTCGCTGGAAGGCAACACCCAATACACAATGCACAGACTTTGATGGGCAGTTCAGTAATAATCGAGTCCGGCGTCGAGGTCTCCCTAAACGACCAAGCTTTCTCATCAAACACGGATGTGTTGCTTGATGCTACCGCGCCTTCAGGTACCAGCATAAATATCGCTGCGGTAACGCACACTCCGACCTTGATAAATCCGCGGATAGCGTTGCGCGAAAACGATGTTATGGCGTGGATAAAAGGTGCTCAGCAACGGAGGTGTACGCTGTGTCTGGAGGAGATGAAGGATCCGAGTGCGACGCAGTGCGGACATGTGTTTTGCTGGACGTGCATTGGAGACTGGGTGAGGGAGAAGCCAGAGTGCCCGCTTTGTAGGAGAGGGTGTTTGGTGCAGCATATTTTGCCGCTGAGGTCGTAGAGCTTGAGAATTGTCGGGATGAATGTCATCAAAGATCATCCACAATGGACACCACTTCACTTTCCGCTTCATCGATCCTTGATTACTATCCTTCGACGACCTGGTGGAGAACTTAACCCTGTGTCCCATGCCTGGAGCTGACAACTCCTACTTTCTTTAATTTGGGGACGCTACGTCTGGAGTATTTAGATGCATGGCATTTTAATATTTGTAATAGTCGAGGAAAAGTACCCTTTTATAAATTGGCGTTGGCATCTACTAGGTATCGCCGGGGTACACGGGGTAGGTGTAGAGGTGATTCGGCTAGGTAAATCTACCTTAGGCACCCGGGTAATGGAGAGTAGATGGCCATATGCGCCCAACAATGTTGCTGTCGTCGTCACCATCATTGTCGTCGTGAGCACTTTCGTGATCAGATTCATCGTTATCTGACTTAACACTACCATGATTGCTATCACGATCATTGTCCTCAGGGCTATTTTCATCGCTACCACTTTCGTACTCATTATCGCTGCCACCCACTTCGACTACTTAGGTTTCAACAAACATATCTCGATTGCGTAGCTCATCTTGAAACTCGAGAATCAAAACGGAGCCATTTTTAGAGCGAGGGAGGCCCAGATCAGACAACAGATCCGCGTCATAAACGCTTAGTATGAGCAGCCATTGGCGACCCCAGTTCTCAAGAATAGTAACCAGATTTTTCCAGGCCTCCATAAAAGTGTACGTTTCCGAAAGCGGAATCTCCATGCGATCCAGACATAGACAAGCTGCTCTGCAAAGGTGTCGTAGTGTATTGCCAGATGTATGACGGCAGCAGCCTTCTCAGAAAGTCTCATTTCTGCAGATTAAAGTGAGCTCCATATGAGGTAGCCCGGATTTATTGACCTGGGTGGAGCGATGTACGACTGAGGGTTCTCGCACCCGGGCGGAAATGATGATACAAATGCACTGGTGTATGAATGGCGGACAACTGCAATGGCTGTGCTAAATATTTCGTATCGTCGTAGCAGCAGGTTTGCGATAGTGGTGTTATATGCGTCTTCGAAGCGACTTACCGCATCGATGGGAGTCTTCGCTACTGGGTGAATGAGGTGGTTGCTCCTCCTGACAATAACGTGCGTGAGACCACTCGTCGCAGTGTCTTGATGTTGAAGTCAAAATAACAATGTAGTTTGGTACTCCTCCAACACAATCTTCTGTTCCTTTCGTATGCACTTCAATGCTTTTGGAACCGCCCAAGCCTCGTGTCGTTTCGTACAGGCACAACGTCCTTCGCCAATACTTCGAACGCTACCATTGCATTGCTGACGTCCATGAAAACCTAGAAAGCCTTGAGCTTGCCAGTAAACTGTTCTTGCTGAAGTTGGCGAACGTGCACAATGAGCGCTGATACCCAGATGAGCGTATGGCTAAGTGGTGTGGTGATGCGGAACGATTGGGAAGTCTATTCCTCGATTCGGCGGTAGGATTTGTATGTGAGCTCGGTGAGCTGCGCAATTGCGGCGACGCTGCGAACGACTGCGAAGGCGTCTGCAGCCATTGTGACTGCCGACGGGGTCTTTCGAACTGGAACAAGTCAGTGTCATGCAATAAAAGATCACTAGTTGGCTGGACTTACTTCTTGCGCTTTGTTGTTGATCCCTTGTGAGAAATTATCAACATTTAGCAGCATTGTCTAGAATGGCATACTGCTTGTTGAAATCTCGTGACATTAAGCTAAATAATCTGACACAAGGGTATGATTCCGCACAGCGTAACCACAAATACTGTCTAATTCTCGGCCATCTCAGGTGCTTTTTCCTTTGATTCTGTCTCAGGGGTACTCTCTCTGCCCTCTCCATGCACACTCTCAGCTTTCTTACTCTGAGCCAGCGCACTCTCACCATTGACACTCTCAGCCTTCTCACTCATTGCCTTCTCACTCATTGCCTTCCCGCTTTCAGCCCTTTCCACCTCCTCCGCCTCATCAACCTCATCCTCCCAGCTTTCCTTAAGTGCCTCTTCGGCCGCCTTCCTCTTCCTCGCCTCTTCCTTCTCCTTGGCCTTTCTTTCAGCTATTCTATTACCTCCCAAGATAGCAAATGCATTCCTATTCTGCGCAACCGGCTTAGCGATCTGTTTCCTGCCAGACCCAGCACTCTTGACAACATGGCTCCATCCGCCTGCATTAGAAAACATGTCCTCTTCACGTCTGATGACATTGAGGGAGGAGTCGATGGCGCATAGTGCTGTAGATTTCGCTAGTTCCTTCGCCTTCGCCACGTCAGCGATGAGTGGCTTGAGGCGCTGGACCGTGGACTCGTCGACGCCGTTTGCTAGTGTGCCGTGAAGGACGATCTCTTCGGAGGGGAGGAACTCGATCTTCCACCCCGCGACAGCCTCTGTTTTCGAATCGGCAGCTAAATCGGCTCTTAACTCATCGATCGTCAGTGCGAAGCGTGGCTCTGAGATCACAATAGCGTTGAACGCCACCGCGTTTGCAGATGGCTTCTTCTTGCTCTCTTCCTCCATTACTGGGGCAACGCGCTTGCATTGGCTCAGTGTCTTCATCGGTGCTTTAACAAAGTTAGGCGTTTTGAAGACGACTACGTGTCGGTGTGGCTCCGGATCCACACCTTCAGAGTCAAGTCCAAAGTCCTCGGCTAAGCTATGCAAGAAAGCGCGTTGGCTGGCTTGCATAGGTTTAAACCTCAACCTCTTCTCAGAGTCATCAGCTGCGAAGACACGGAATTCACGTTCCTGTGTCTGGCACCACTTTACATGGTCCTTGAAGTAGTCGAGCGTGGCTGCGGAGTATGGGATATGGGTGTCCTCGTGATTCGGATCAATGTTCAGTGCAGCTGCCAGCTTGGCATTGCGTTGGAGTCGGAGACATTCATCATCGCATGACAGAATCTTGCGCTCGAGTACTGGATCGGCTTTCATCGCTCCGCACTTGACCTCCTGTTTAATGTGCTGGCAGGCGCAAGTAATGATGACCTTAGCAGGGCACGGCTTATCCTCCTTACACGGATACGGTGCATGGCAGACGTCCAAGCAAGGATGGCCACAAGCCTCTGCCGTCTTCGTCTTTCCACAAATCTGCGGGCAGTGTGCAAGAGCCGCATCTTCACAGTCTCCGGGACGATGACATAGCTTCCTGCAGAAGTGGATACCGCAGCGAAGACGGTGTTCGCAGGTCTGTCCGCAAGAGACATTCTGTGACCAACAAGGTTGGTTCTTCAGCACCTTCTTTCCACACATACAGGTCTTTTGGACCAGGTATGGGCACTTCGGGCACGATTCCTCGTCGTCGTGGCAGTTATGCTGTGACGGTGGATGGCCACAAGACTTTGGTCTCTTACACTGATAGCTGCATGGTGGAGGCTTTGTACCGCATGGCTGTGGCGGATAGAGGACGGTGCGTCCGCAATTACATGCTATCTCCTCGAAGACTGCCTCTCTGCAGCTTCTGCACGGTCCGCGGTGGCAGAAGTTTTGGCATCTATGCTCTGGGTTGCCACACTTCAGTTCTCTGTCGCAAGTACGAAGACAGACGTGCTGCGGTTCGTAGTCCTCTGGTGTACCGCGAGCCACGCCCTTGAGCTTCTTTCTCGCCGCATTACGAGCAGCAGCAGCTTGCTCGCCAGCACAACATCTCTCACCACACTCGTGCCTGCCACAAGAGAGCGTAATTCTGCAAATTCTCATGCATTGTGGGTGCTCCTCTAAGCCTTGGTGGCATATTGTATTGGAAGTGGTGCGACCACAACGACAGTCGATTGTGACAGTCTTCAGACACGGATAGCAGCTGCCCTCATGACACTTCTTCTGACACTCATGTCCACACGGAAGCTGCTTCCTGCAAATTTTTTCACAGTGCGGTATTGGATCTTCGCATGAAGTTCTCACGCATCCTATATCCCCCAGTGACGTCTTCCCGCACGGACAGTTCTTGACGATATCTGGCGACTTCGGACAATGTGGAGCATCAACGGATTGCTCATGACATGGCTTCGAGCAAGAATGCTTGCCACAACCGAAGCTCCTGTTGCACGTCTTTCCGCATTGAAAAGAGCCCGTCCAGCTGTCGACCTCGCCATCCTCCTTCGGCAGCGCGCTTTCCTTTTTCTTGCCCCTTTCGGAGCAGAAAATCTCCTTGTCTTCCTTCCCGCAATAACATTTCGCCTCCACCAAAACCTCGCACTTCCCGCAGGGTCCCTCATGACAAGCACGTTCGCACCTATGCTCGCCACAAGCTAAAAGCTCTCCACACGCCTGTCCACAACTCCACCCATGCTCATAATCCGTGTCAACACACTTCTTCGCCACTTCATTCTTGTGACAGAAGCAACTGGTTTTCGGACCCATTCTCGGGCAAGGCGGACATGGTCCAGCGTGGCACATAAGCTCGCACGGATGCGGGCATTTCCTAGTCTTACCACAAGTGTTTCCACAGCTATGCGGTGGCAGACCAGGAATGGCCTTTGGATTTATCTCCTTAGCACACCAACACGTGTACTCTTTCGGCAAAACATCCTTTGGCAGATTGCAACCAGGACATCTCCACTGCCTCTCGGGTGGTAGCTCGGCTTCTGGTACCGGCTCGTTGTTGCGCTGTGTCGACCCTTCGTTCTGGGCCCATTTCTTGACACATTGAAGATGGAAGACCGTCCAGCAGGTCTTGCAAGACCACACTTTCGAGTTTTTCATCACCTCTGCGCAGCAAATCGGACACTCGTACAAGCCGTGCAGAATGTCTTCGTGCGTCCTTGTCATGATATCTTCAGCCTGCGACTTCGAGTACCTTCTCTGCTTCTCCTTCGGTTGTCGAGGCATCCTTGCCTGCTGCTGTTGCTGTCGAGGCGCAACTGGTTGACCTGGTGTGAATGCAGGCGCATCGGGTTGCAAGTCCGGAGGCGCATTGTTATTCTGTGCTGGTCTGCTTCCAGTCAATTGTCCACCAAACGACCTCCCTCCCAATCCTCCCATAACCTGTCGCTGTGGCTGCGCTTCCCTCGGTGGACGTCCGCCTCTTCCTCCTCCACCTCTTCTCCGGCCATTGCCTCTCGTTGGTGGTTCGCCCACTCCATTTCTGGCCGGTGGCGCACTGGTATTTAACATGTTCCTGCTGTCCTGGCTTGTTACTGCATGTGGCGGAACCTGTGAAAGTATCGGTGCTCGCGGTGCAACATTAACATGGCTCTGCTGGCCCTGTCTCGCGGTTTGAGGATCCGCTGCTGCCTGGCCCGCATCTTGAACTCCTGCTGCCCCTCCTCTTCTCGATCTTCTGTGGCGATGTCTGCGTCTCTCTCCTCCTTCGTTCGCCTGCGCGGACGCAGGTATATCAGCTGGCATAGACATATTGTTGCCTAGCTGATTTGTAGCGGGAATAACTGTCGTTGCCACTTTATCTGCCGATAGCAGGTGAGATAAACAAGCTTCCTTTGCGCCTTATAAAATACTGCGTCTTCTGACTTCTAAAATGACAAACAAAGTGTTAATCGACGATGGATCACACTGTCTTGAGCGAATGCACTACTCAGAAAGTCGAACTGAGCGTCTGGTGTGTAAAGGAAGGTGCGGAGTTGTGGAGTAGAGGTGACAATTAATATTAGCAAGGCTGTAAGGCTGGCTGGGTAGCTTCGAACGCGGTGGTTGGCTTAATAATGACGGGTGGCGTCGATGCAGCTCGGGACTTTTTACCGTGCATGAATTTAGGCGTCGCGCATCTTACAGCCAATCTAAGTCCTTGGAATCAGCGGAATCGAGATCGTTTTGGGCATTGAATTCAAGCTTCTTCTAGAGTAGAATTGACTCGTTTGTTTGGCGCTTTTATGCTTCTTGGCAGCTATTGCCACTGAATATGCGACTGTTCACGGCTCTGCTAATTTATCATAAAGTGACAAGTTCTACTTCGAAATATCTGTAGCATTAGTGACGCTTTAACGTTCTTGATGCTTAATTGAAGGGTTCTTGGCCCTTCTCGGGCCGGTGCCAAGCAAAACCTAAGTAGTGTTAGACTACTAGATTCGGTTTCTTTAGTTCTGTGCTGCTGTAAAGAAGTTCTTCAAACCTAAGCAATTACGATCTTCAAGCTCACTTCTTCGCGATCTCAAACTTCCGAATTAAATTCAAAGGTGAATAATCTGGGTGCTTACCGTTTAGGTCTTCGGAGTGCCATCTTTCTCGCTTGTCTTCCTTCTAAATTGATTTTGAAAATAAGAGTTCAGCGCGACTGGTTTGCAGCAGCTTTGCACATACAGGCAATAAATGACAACTGTATCTTTGATAGTAAAAGTAGGATTACATTATCCTAGTTCATATGTGTGTTTCTACACTGGTCGCTAAACGCGACCAAAGCCAAATTACGACGCTTAAAAACAAACTATCATCTTCCCAAATCCATTTAGAAAGCCAACTCCTTCTTGATCTCAGCGATCGCGAGACCTGGGTTCAATCCCTTTGGACACGTCCTCGAGCAGTTGAGAATGGTGTGGCAGCGGTAGACGGACATCGAGTTGTCGAGCGCAGCTTTGCGCTCCATCTTCCTCTCGTCTCTTGAATCGGCCAACCATCTATAGGACTGGAGAAGAACGGCTGGTCCGAGGTACTCCTCGGAGTTCCACCAGTAGGATGGACAGGATGTCGAGCAGCAGGCACAGAGAATGCACTCGTACAGACCATCCAACTTCTTGCGCTGCTCAACGGACTGCAGATACTCCTTACCCTGCAATTTATTAGTTTTTTTGCCACTTGTGATGATGCGCGTCGGTCTTGACTTACGTGCTCAGCCGGGGTATCGCGCTGGAGATATGGCTTGATGGACTTGTACTGCTTGTAGAACTGGGTCAAATCTGGAACCAAGTCCTTCACGACGTAGGTGTGTGGAAGTGGGTAAATCTTGGTCTCCTGCTTTGTGTCGATTGGAATACGGCCTGAATATGTTGTTAGTCGCTATTCTAAGTGATGGGCGCCGATCGCCGATCCTGCAATTCTGGCTACTTACACAAGCAAGCAAGGGTGTTGACACCGTCAATGTTCATGGCGCAAGATCCGCAAATCCCCTCTCTGCAAGATCTGCGGAAAGTGAGAGTTGGGTCGACCTCGTTCTTGATGCGAATAAGCGCATCCAACATCATAGGTCCGGTCTTGTTAAGATCCAGGGTGTAGGCCTGCATCGTTGGCTTCTCGGATGGATGATCTGGGTTCCATCTGTAGATGTGGAAGGTCTTGGTCTTTGGATCGGCGCTTGGTGCTGGCTCAGAGACAATGCTGGTCTTCGAGGATGGAGTGACCTTGGTGGTTGATGCGGTAACATCGTTGGATCCGACGCTGCTGGAGGTCTCCTGCTGGCTGTTGCTCACGGAGGCGAATGTGCGGATAGCGGATGTTGGTCTGAAAGCAGAGCGCGACGCAGCCAGGAGGCGCGATGATGTAGAGCGAAGAGCGGCCATTTTGTAGGTTGTGAGGAAGGCTATGCGCCGATGTGTATAATTTGGCTTCTGTTGATGATATGCAAAGAGTTGCCTCTATTTTGCGTATAAATTGGCAATCCTGTCTCAAATCCGGAGCCGGGACACAAAGAGGCAATCGAAATGATGTCGTTTGTCGAGTTGACCTCTACCTCGGGTCGAAGTAAAGTTGCGGATATAAGTGGTGACATAAGCCATTTCCACCAATGAAAACGTGGGGAATGTCATCCACGGCCCGGGTCGGGATACGACTCAGGATTCCCACAAAGATTCATGCTTATAGCAAGATTTTGGACACTGCGATTCATGAATAAACTGACTTAGGAACTGATATTTCTGGAGTGTCGTGTATTCTAAATTAGAGGTCAAATGTCCAATAGGAGTTCTCGACCATGCACCCCGCATGTCAGCTGTTCTAGATTCAGAAAGGCGACGCGTGGCCGGCTCTCACATGGCGCATAGCGATTAAACATCGCCCGATTGACAAGCTATTAAACGCATTTACATCATATCCAATACTATCAGCTCGAGGATCCTGAATGTAGCCGCCACTTCGTTCTATGCCCATGATTCCCGAGATCTGAGAAAATTGCCACTATACTAACGCCGGCGCCTTTTTTTGCCATCCTTCCTTGTGCTAAGCTAGCCTGCCCAGCATAGCGGTATTTTCCTCCCAATGATTCCTTTTAATGCCAATGGTCCGCGTTTGTCCTTCCTTCCTTGACCTGCCCTCTTCCAGTCACGCTTGGAGCTCTGTGTTTAACCCTACTTTGCCGCGTTGACAGGACGGCCTTGGGGCGTGCTTAAACTATGAGCTAGCACCAATGCTCGTACGTACTACCACAATGACTCGGTTTGGCCATTGCGCCCCCCTCCTTTGAGCAATCCTTCTTTGCAGTCCATCGACTACGAATTGGCCGCCCAGGGAGCCGTTTCGTGTTGATTCAGTATTGATATAGTTACTGATGTGATGCGCGCTGAGATGTCTTGGTTTTCATGCAGGGTCTTCTTCGCCTAATCATCAAATCCCTCGCCATCGTCTCCTCCTCTGGACTTCTTCGGTGCTCCATCCTTCCTAATTGGGATCTTGATACCTTGAGTGGCAAACTTCTTGCTCAACGGCGTGCTTTCCACCACACCCGGAAACTTCTTTGCTGAGTAGACAGTGAACGGCTCAGAATAGCAACTAGCCAGGATTGGTGCCCTGCCAGTGTTGATGATAGACATCTGATTGGCAGGGTTGCCGTTTGGCGTCTTGGATGGAATGCCAACATTGCAGAATGAGAAACGCAGGCGAAAGTTGCCCTCAGTTCTCACACTCAGATCTTGTAGCACAAACCAGATACCGATCTTCTCGTTTGTGTCTGCAAGTCTGAAGGCGCTGGCGCTAAGACTACCGATCAGATTGCGCGTGTACATTCCTTGTGGTGTTGGAGTTGGAGCAATGCTGCCCATGCGAGCATATTGGTCGTAATGCTGAGGAGTACCAAGGTCATGGCTGTGCGCAGGTTAGGTAAAGTTCTTGTAAATGATATTCGAGATTCGAAGGGGCATACTTTTGAGGTCTCGGCGCATTGGCCGCAACAGCATGAAGAGTCGAGCCGGTATGATAGAATACATGATGATTGGCTACCTCTCGCGACGGCATGCCATAATCCCTACTGCTCGGTCTCCGTGGCTGCTGTTGCGTGGATGCTGGACTATAACCGCCATACTGCGGTGGTTGTTGCTGCTGCTGTTGATACTGCGAATTTGGGTACTGCCCATAGCCGCTGCCATTGCCGCTGCCATTGCCGCTTTGGTGGCGTGAGTACTGGTTGTAACCACCTGGTGATTGCTGCTGCTGCTGAGAAGGCGGATAATGGTGGTACGGGTACTGTGGCTCGCGCACAATGCTTGGCAAGCCCGTGGGATGCGGTAATGGGTTGAATGACACATTCGTGTCCCCAGCCTGTGCTTGCATGAAGGAAGTCGGAATAGTAGAACTGATAGCTGGCGATGCAGTAGAATGGCGGACGAGATTCACCTCCTTTGTGCCATCCTCAGACCAGAGGTCCACGTTAAGAACGAAAAGACCGTATTCGATGTCGCTAATCAATGTTAGTAGGTTATTTTCGATCGCCACGACTTAATACGTACTTGACATCCACTTCAACCCCAGTCGCAATGTCTGTGATGACCAGGCGAATACATGGAGGTGGAGTGATCGGCCGGCGATCCTGATCATGTTAGATCAGCCATTGATACAGTACTGGGAGCCTACCTTGTCTCCAAAGCCACACATCCGTGCTCTCTGCGGCTGCTGAACAACTTCCAGACTATCGTGATGTCAGCTCTTGCCCAATCAATCTTGTCCATCCGAGGCGAGTCCTCCCTCGGACTGCAGCGCGAGAAGTTAAACGCTCTGGCGTTTTAGGCGCGTCAACGCGTTGGCGAAGAGACGTACGTATATCTTCTTCCCAGCTCGATCATGCTAAAGCTAGGCGGTATCTCCTGTGGTCCCTTAGGCGCTGTACCCATAGAATTCGAGACTAGAGGCAGCAGAGCATTTGGTCCTGTGCCATCTGGGGTCTGGCCGATCATGGCGCCCTGGCCTCCTTGGTCTTCTTCCTGCTTCACTTCTGGATTGAATTGCTGCCCTGACTGTGTATTTCCTTGTTGCGGGTTTTGCGGAGGTTGCGTATTCTGTAATTGCTGTGGCGGCTGGTATGATGGTTGACCATGCGCCTGGCTCGACGTGACCTGGGGCGGCGCCGGCGGGTACATATTGTAGCCTTGTTGGCCAGTCATTGTCTGTTGAGAGTACTGCTCCCGTCTGTACGAGGGATCGTTCATCGAAAGCGGCCCATTGTATGATGGCGCGCCAGCGTGAGGACCTCCGTTAGGAGGATAGTGCGCGGCTTCCATCGCGGGTGTCTGCCGCAGGTGCTGTCTCAGGCGGGTATGCAGAAGTCGTGTATCTTCGAGGTTCGGCGACGACAGGCTCAGCTCGTAAGTGTCCGCCAAATGGCGTGGTGATAGGCGTGATAAACAGAAGGTAGATGTTGTCGCACGGCGTTGACAGAGATGCAAGATGAGAGTGAATAGTGAGGTCTGTTGAATGTCAACGGCGTTGCGGGGTGTGTCAGTTCGTGCGCACGGTGAGCGACTTCCCGCTAAAACTTGAGTGACCGTTAGCGGCGACCGACTTGTGGTTGAAAACAGCTGGCGAGATATCACTACCAAATGCAGATATTTGAGGTTGTATATCTCGGATTGCAGAATGGATGCAATTTTTGAAATTTAAATGCGAAATGTCAAATGTCGCCTTTTGTGCTCGGTCAGGCCAGGTCAGCCGCGATTGTGGGAAAAAAGTGATAGATGATGCACACGACTCCAATTTCTTCAGGCCTCCGACTCGACGAGACACGGCATCGGAGTAAACTTATCCTTTGCAGTGAAGCCAAGTTAGAGTTACCTCGTCACCTTTGCCCTTAGCATACCGGCGAAGTTTGTTATCATAGTTACTTTTGAGAAAGCCCATGCTAACCGGGCTGTGGTAAGGCGATCTTGAGGAGATAAACTCGGTAAATAGCAAAGTATCTCCATATTGCTCCACCTGCCAGCTGTCACCTAAGCTTTCCATCCCACTTCTCGCTCCGTCCGAACCTTATGGTTGGTACAGCTCGTGATTGTCAACGAGGCGTCACCTAATTATCCCCAACTCTGGCTCACCGTTCTCGTTCTTCAACTCTCCTCCCATGGAATTCGGCTGTTACCCGTCTCCAAGGGATCTTTCTTCTGTCTCCGGTTGGCTCAACACATTCCAGGCTTTCGGGATGGAGGGTCACATCCCCTTTCCCGGCCACCAGCCGCACATTTCCCGCTCGCCACGGTCACGGATCTGCATCGCGAATGGCCGTGCCATGCCCGCGACAGTTGTGATTGGTGTGCTATAGCATCGTAGCCGGTACCCAAAACGGTAATGCCTTACAGAAGTTTATCAAGTTGAAAAACTACATGCCAACCAGTTTATCTAAGGTTTCCGTTGAGGAAAGTTTGTGATTTTGTTCTATCTGATTGAAGTCGCAGTATGGCAGAATGACAGATAGCTCGATGTGTCAATTCGATATTGACGATGTTCCATGTGTGTGGTTACGCTGTTGAGCTGGTAAGCTAACTGTAGCTTCACCAGATGTAATACACTTCAAGCCAGCTCTACCTCCTCGATAAATGCCACCCAGTAAGCTTGAACCTGCTCTTTAAAAAATCACTGCAGCCTTACTTTAACTTTTTTACCAAAAATGGCTTCTCTCACAGCTTAGACGCCTATGGAATCTAATAAGTGGGCAAGCACATCCTCTAAGCGGGCAAAAAGCATTGCAGTGTTCTGGAAGCGTAAGGACTCTTGTCCTCGATGTAAACTCAGCTAGCATATACCCAGAAGAATGCAAACTCCTGGCAGACGACCTGTCTAAGACAATCAGGAGCAAACTCGAAGTTGGTGCGTTTGTGGAAGTCATGATGGTATATGAGCAGAAGAAAGCTCCCTTTGCCAAGGCCTATCATTTTCCAGTATTGGAAGCGTATAGGGACATAAGGGCTGATTTGATATAGATCTTTGATCACATTAGGGGGAAGGATGTTAGATGTGTGAAAGTTCATGCCGAGTTGCAAGGACTTATAGAGGAATATCGTGGAAAGTGTAATGTCGTCTACAGTAGGAATGGAAGCCTTTACCACAACCGAGAAAGCCGATGTCCTGGAAAATAGTCGATATACCCGAGAAAGTCTAGGACATGTCGGCTGGAGGGATATAATCTGCGCAAGTAGTTAGTCATGATAATACTAGCCTAGAAATGAACCAGTTGTCAGGCCACAGATATAAGCTCAACGTGTCAAGCCGAGCTGTCAACCACTATTCCACTCCTGTCAGAACTCATGGCGTAATACAGTGTTACCATAAGCTAGCTACCCAGGTATAAAGTACCTTGCTGTGCGTTTCGCTATAACCCACTGCCAGCATCATAACACCACCGCTCACAAATGGGTGCTCCTCCTGCACATACACCCGCCCCTTCCTCATCTGATTCCCCGGCTCCCGCTACGCCGCGAGAGCAGAAAGAGGAGTCCTGGAAGTGTACGTGTAAATCAGTTCTACCTTTTCCTTTGTATATGGTGAGTTTCCCACCCAAATACGTGCCGACGCCACCTCAGAAGAATGTCCCGACCTATCCTAGAAGCACACCGCAATCATTGGCAGTCAGCTAAAGGATGGCCACCTAGATGGCGCGCTCAACGTCTGCGAGCGGAAGAGGCGACACTGGGCGACTTACCTGCAATATGCCGACGTATGCGTATACGAGGACCTCAAAGCCGATTTAGACAAAACCTCCAACGCCCATGTTGCTGCAGGCAAAACCACTCATATTTGCCACAATAAACTGGCCAAGTTTATGGAGAAGTATCGTCCCAAGATACTGGTGAGCGGCGCGGATCTCATGGGCCGAGCCGGCACGGCCAGATATGGTGGAGCTCGTGCTTTTGGAAACGATCCAAGAGAGAAGGACGTGGACGCCCAGGGATGCTGTGGTGTGATGTGACAACTAGTAGGCAGAAAAGGAGTTTGAGATAGTTGAGGTGCCATGGATGAACGAACGGCGTAAGGCTTGCTGTAGGACAGGGTATAATCACAGATAACATGGTAACGACAAGACGTTGAAATTAAGTATTATTTATTGCCTACTATCCACTAATGTTTGAAAAAGATCCTACGAAGGATCAGGCAAGTACATGCCTCTATTTGAGCGCAGAATAGTGGCATTCATAGGCTGTCCCTAAATGAACATTGGGGTGGAATAGAGCCCGCGGCTGACTCTAATTTTTGAGAGGCTTTGAGACTCCAGTGCATGTAACAGTGACAACTGAAAGGTTCCTCGATGACAGCGAGCCGAATAAGCGTGAGGCTATCCACCCGTTCGCGTGGAAGCCGCGAGATTAGCTCCTCACTTGAGCGAGCTACCCAAGCTGAAACGCTTCTTGATCTGACCAAAGTCAAGTCTGCCCTTGCTTTTCTTACTCTCCACCTTCGAAGTGGTAGCCGGCGCATCCTTCATGCCCTTCAACGCCTTATCCTTCGGTGTAGCCTTTCCATCATCGCTATCAGAGTCCGAACTGCTCGAGCTGCTATCATCACTGCTAGAGGTGGAGCTGGCCTCAGACTCCTCCTCCGTCTCGTTCGCTCTCTTCTTGATGTCGAGGTCAAGGAGTCGCTTAGCATCCTCCGCGGCCCTGCTCTTGGCCTTCGCGAGATTATCCTCTTTAAGCTTCAAGGCCTCGGCGGCCTGTTCGCGGAGAGATGGGAGATGTCTCATAATGGCTGGGCGGACTGCTTTTGCTGGTACTGGCTGGGAAGCAGAGACTGGCTTGCCGGTAGAGCCGTTGGATAACTTGGTGGAGAGAGTTGTTGGTACTGGGACTGGAGTAGTGGAGTGTCTTCTATCCTGGCCGTCGGCCTTGGAAGCGGACAAGCTCTCCGCATTTGCGGTTCCATGATACTCTGCCTTGACACTGGCCCCACGAGGCTTCGGAGTAACATAAACACCAAGATGGCTACAACGTGGTGGAGGTGGCGGTGGGATCATGCTTTGCGAGCGAGTACCCTGTGCGGAGGTGGCAGTGGCAGACTTGGGGTCCTGAGCTGATATCTTGTTGTTCTGGCGTGGGGTGTCCAAATCATCGTCATCCTCCTCAGAACTTCCATCGGTAGTCTCACTGTCACTCTCGCGTGGCTTCTGAGCAGATCCGGGAAAGCCGTCGCCCTTGGTTGCTGGTACCTTCGCCTTCAAGTTGGCGGCGGAGTTGACGAATACGACAGGAGAGCGGCTGCCTCTGGAGCTGGCGGAAGAGACGGATGCTGGAGTAGAGGCATCGGACTGGCTATCCTCACGCGCTGCGGCTGGTGGGGTCTTCTCTCTCTGGGCGGCGGCGACGGACTTGTTCTTCTCCATGGCTTGCTCGGTGGGAATTGAAGCCTTGCGCATCGCTAGATATGGTTTAGCAAATGGAAAAGGCGGTCTGGTTAGGATTGACCTACGCTTGGCATCATTTGTACTGGCTTCCTTCTCCAGGTTGGTGGGTTTGGTCACTGATGGCGAGGTCTCCTCAACAAAAGAGACTCTGCGACCTGACTTGGCTGCTAATGACCCAGTAGCCTTTGTGTCGGCTGCAGTCTTTGACTCGATGGCCTTCTCGAGGCCTTTCTTTGGAACAATGGGTGTGGCTCTCTGCTGCGTCGACGGCCCAGAGGAAGTAGCAGGGATTTCGACACTCATAGAGCCATTGGAGGCCGTCTTATGAGCCTCCTCGGCCGTGGGAGCCGCAACGGAAGAAACTTTGCCAGACGCACGGTTTGAAGCCGACTCATTATCCTTCGGAAGCTTCTTCTTGGCTTGCGCCTCAGCTATCTTTGCTGCTGCTGCTGCCGCCTTGCGTGCCTCCTCCGCCTTACGCTTCTCCTCTTTCTTCTCTTCCTTTGCCTTCAGCTTGGCTTCTTTTGCGGCCTTAGCTTCGGCCTTCTTTCCCTCTGCGACCTTGCGCTTGGCATCTTCCACAGCCTTAGCTTCTACCTTCTTATCCTCTGCGGCCTTACGCTTTGCCTCCTTGGCCCCCTGATTGTACTGGTTCGAGATAGACGTCCTTGCCTCAACAGCCGCGCTTCTTCTGCGATTATCGGAAACAGGAGCTGGCTCGGGAAGCTCCTTTACTCCGATCGGCTTGTCGACTGATTTATGCTGCAGGTCAACATCAGGGCTCTCCTGGTCCACGTCCATGGCGTCTTGTTCATACTGGGCCTGATCCGCCGGCTGAGCGCCGTTATCCAGGGCGTTACGGTTGTTGCAACTTGGGCTGGGCTGCATTGGCCGGGTTTCCTGCTCGCTGGAATCAGATCTTTTTGCGCCTGTGGCGTTGGACTTGGTTGCAGCAGTAGATAGCTTGTGCTTCAGAAGGGTGACACGACCTGGGTTTGGCTGCGATGTTGTGGGGGTTTCATCATCAGAGCCAATGTCGTTGTATGGAGCAGCCTTGCCATTTGGGTTGACCGCAGCAACTTCTTGTGCTTGAACCGGCTTAGCTTTAGCAGGAGCATCCTCCTCGTCCTCTTCGACCTCACCGGTGACTGGGGAAAGGCGGTCAGTCAGAGGTTGCGCTTGTTGTGAGGAGTTTTGTGCAAACGGCTGGGGGTGCGGGACGATTGCGCGGGCATCGGCATGTGGTGCAAAATATTCTGGCGCATCCTTGGCTGTACTGGGGCTCTCTCCCTCATCCTCCTCCTCCTCTATGCGCTCAATAGTTGGCAATAGACGTTCTGGCTCGTGAACTCTCTGCCTTTTGCCAGCACGGCTAATATTGCCCATGTTAGAAGTGGTCGGCGAACGCTTACGCTGGTTGCGGAACGTTGGTTGTAAACTGCCCTCTCTGCTCTCTATATAGTTCGGGGGAAGAGACTCTCTGATAGTTGCGCCCTTGATAACACGAACGGCATCATTGTCAGTAAACACGTCTCCAACCATGTCGTCCAAGAAGAGATCATATCCCGACTCGTCTGTAGATTTATCGATCTGGAAGAGACTGGACTGGTAATTAGTATCATCCCGGGTGACACCCTCAATGTTGGTTCAGACTTACGACTCGTTTGGGTACATCCGTCTGTAACGCTCAATGATCATATCACGCATTTGACGAAGAGAGCAGTTCGCGAGGTCAACTTCTGGTGTCTTAACTAGCAAAAACCTGTGTAAAGGCATTGCAGTGAGATCCTGACTGTCGGATGGCGCATACACCATGATGCGCAGGCGGAAGCGCCCCGGTTTGGCCGGAGAGTCCATTGGGGACACGCAATCGTCAACTCTGTACATTCAATTTGTAGCTCTAATGCACTGAGACGGTATGTACAGCCAGTATCAAATTTGTCGAATGCTGAAGCAAGGCTGGTGTTGTCAACGTTGATGTTGCTTGCGACGCAATGTTTTGTCGATTGACTTTGGAGCTTTCTCCAATCTTTATCGCAGCCCGAGCTTTGCGCGTCGCGCGTCGGAATTGTTCCTGACGCCATTAAGCGAACCCCGCAGCTGGTCCCCTCCACCCCCCCTGTAAGCCCCGGCAGCCTTGCTTACCTAACCCGATTTGGGAACTCGAACTAAGTTACACTTCTCATCTTGCACTTCACAGCTCTATACCGTCAACCACCACATCGGCGACGGCTACATTTTCAACAGGTCCGCGGAGCTATCGCTTCCCCGGGTGGTTTCTTTTTCTAACTCGACGCATCGAGATGCGCTTTCTCATTTTCCTATAACCTCCCATTTGTCATAGTTTCTTCCCACGCGCCGACTCCCATTAGGTCTTTAATAAAGTCATTCAATCGGACATCCAATTTTTACTTTCGCTTGTTGATAGTGGATCATTCTCATTCTATCTACTCTTTGCATTTCTGCTCATAATGCCACATTCGGACCCTGAACTCGGAGATGCCATGTTCGTCGAGGCTCGCGTTGCATCCGACTATGCTGGCTCCCTGTCGGCCATGTCAGACAAGATCGCGAGGATCTTTCGCGAGGACATTGAGACAGCAAGCCTGGGATTCGAGATGCGCTCATCAGAGATTTATTCATCCGTCCTCCCGGAGGAGATCGTTTCTTGCAAGGTGGTAGAATTCGCTGGTGCAGATCTCAACTTTCCGTTCTCGACCGAAAATGCCGAGATAGTAGTCAACATTTACAAGATGGTTGAGGAGGACGACGACATAGAACTTCCAGAAGAACTCCACTCATTTGTACGACACAGGCCACTGCCTTGCGGCGAATATGATGGCGGATGGGATAAGCTGGTGTACAACGATAACATCAAGGAGGTGCTGGTCTACACAATGAGAAATCTTAGTGAGTGATTTGTATGCATTCGCTTATCAATTCTAACAGATGTTAGTGACTTACTCTACGACGATGAAGAACAAGTCATCAACTGTCAACAGACTCATCCTTCTCTCGGGCCCGCCAGGAACAGGCAAGACTTCTCTCGGTATTGGCCTGGCTCAAAAGCTCTCAATTACTCTGAACACACATTTGGACCACACGGTGTTCTTCCAGCTAAACGCCCCAACCCTCCTGTCCCAGTTCTTTGGCCAGAGCGCCCAGAAGATCCACAACCTCTTTGACGCTTTGGCTTCCCTGGCTAGATCCGAACCCAGACAGCTGCTCATCCTCCTGATTGACGAGGTGGAGAGTTTGGCAAGCTCAAGAGCAGTCGCAAGCGAAAGAGGCGAGGTTCACGACGCTGTGAGGGCAACCAATACACTGTTGACCGGCTTTGACATGGTCAAGACCATGCACAATGTTCTTATCGTCTGTACCACTAACCTTCCGGCCACCCTGGATCATGCGTTCCTCGACCGTGTCTCAGAACATTTCGAGGTTACACCACCGTCTCCATCAGCGATTTACGAGATGCTAAAAGAGGGGATATCCGACTTGATAGAGCGCCGACTTTTGCACCAGGACGAGGACGATGGCCAAGCTTTAGGTTGTTCTTACGTGGATGCAGAATTCAAGTTGGAGACGGACCGCACAGCAGTTAGCTGTCGTATCCGCCGCCTTGCGGAGCGTATGGGCCCCCCCCAAGATGATGCGAAGCCAGTGACCGGTCGGTGGTTGAGCATGTTTGCTGAAAGAGCACTTGCGAGGCGTCGTCCTAGCAGAAAGTTGCCTACTGTCGCTGATGCCCTAACCATTATGGAAGAATATCTTGACGGCAAGGGTGCGGCACGCACCGTCAAGAGGAAACACTCGGGCTTCACTGAAGCAGAAACTACCCAGTGTGGGCACTGCAATAAAAAGGCTCCCAATAAGTTGCCTTTCGACGCCCTGGGCAAACAAGCTTTGCAGGACTTGGTGAAGGAGGTCGGGCAATTGGGACAAGCCGTGAGGGATTTGGCGAAGGTCTTTCAAGCCCAGTCGCCAAAGATTAATAAGCAGGTACCGATCAGCCAAAAGAGGCACGAGATCGAAGAGGCCATAGCCCTACTGGTGCCTACTGGTCCTAACACGTCGTCATCTGCAGCTCCTTCTATGCTCCTGCAACCAGAGTAGTTCAATTCCGCGACCACTTCTCTTGCTTAACAAGGCGCGTTCGTCTGACGCCGAACTCCAGCGACTGCTTTCAGAAGCTCTCGCGTGCTCAGAATTTTGCCTCAAAACCTATTCGCTCAGTGGCCCGAGGTTATTCTTCGCTCTAGCTTTTTGCTGCGAAATTGAGCAATGTGTAAAATTATTATTGGGATCCTGGTCAGTTGCTCCAAAAAGGATGTCAGGCACGCAAAAACATAAGACTCAGCTCGGATCATCACGTAGAGCGATCCAAGCTGTTGGCTCTATTTGTAGCTAAATATTTCCAAGACATGCCGAATTGAATTTTGAAACAACGCTTCCATCCAGATACTGCTTAGATCGGAACAAGCCCGTCTATCATTTCTGATGAATGAAGCCAAAATCGTCTCGTGACATGCAAATCCTTGGAAACCGTGCAAACAGAATACGTTCACTAGAGATGTGGACCCCTAAATAGCTTTATTCGACCTTCCCGTTACATTGTGAGGACCCCGCCAAGACATCAGAAATTCCCGCATGGATCAAGCTTAATTTGTACGGTGGATTGATTGGTGGCGTCCGGGGAAATCCATCATGAAACGAGCGAGGGGTGTCCACACACGGGAAAGTGACAATCTAAGCGCGTTTCACCAGCACCCGCGCCGGGCTGCGTCCTTCTGATATTTGAGTACTCGGCGCCCTTTTCTTCAATACAAACACAAACATTCTCTCTTTTCGAATAACGCAAAGATCTCAGGAAGATCACACACGCCCCAGGAGCCTTCAGATCCTGTTTACATTCATTCATTTGCGAACCCGCAAATAAACACGAACAACAATTAAATACCCCTTCGACTTTACCCCTTCCCAAGACCAAATCGAGAATAACAACCGCCAAAATGCGTTCCAGCACTACCATCGCCGCCGTTCTCTCCATCGCCGCCTTCGCCAGCGCAAAGACTGACCTCGCCGGCTGCACCTCCTCCGTCGCCATACGGGACGGCGGCCGCTACGTGCAATGGTGGGTGCCAGAGACCGGAGAGATCTGCGAGGGTCTCGACTGCGGCGGAGGCCGCGGACCAGTGAAATCCGATGTCCCAGGATGCGCGGCCTATACCGGTACTGAGGAATACCAGCCGCAGTATATCCCTGGCTTTGGCGCGGATCAGACGCCCGCGACGAAGACTAAGGAGGCGGAGGAGAAGGAGACTGACGCTGCTAGCCCGGCGCCAACGAAGCCAGCGGTTGCTAGTCCGATTGTTACCCCGGAGGCGGACACTAAGGTTTCTACTGCGGCCGCAGTCGCTGAGGGCGATGAGGAGGAGTTGGGCGCTATTACTATTCAGACTGATACGAGCTTGATGACTAAGGCTCCAGTTCCGACTGGCTCTAGCTCCATGACCACCACCAAGGTCGTTGATGAGGATGACGTCTCGGCCGATGCTTCCGCTGATGCTTCCGCTGATGCTTCTGCTGATGCTTCCGCTGATGTCTCTGATCGCCCAACTCAGGTCTCCGAGGGATTGGCTGCCGCCGCTACCTGGGCCGCCTTGACCCCATTCATGGGTGCTATGGCTGCTTTCGCGGCCGTTGCTATCTAAGCACGTGTACTTGGGGGGATTGGAGGATGGTAGGGCAATGAGCCTTGTCTCAGACGCAGAGGAGCATAATGGAGAAGGATAATATGATTCGATCAGATGGAGGAGATTTGTATTCGATGCACGCATGTCACATTGCAGCTTGGTTTCGTACTCATTTGTTTTAGAGCTCGATATACCCCAATGTTAATTCATGCCTTTCTTTACAGAAATGTTGTTATAGTTGTGCATTTATGCCAGAGTTGAATTGTTGTATTATAAAACGCGGTCCCACCCCTCTTGTCCGATCTTTGACCTCGTCAGACAAGCTTCCCACCCTCTGTTCCCTCAACCTAGGCGTCTTGGTTATTTTGAAATTAAACTCCAGATATTATACCCTATCATGCGCCGGTACACGTGCCAGATAACGCCATGAGCACTTTTTATCCCTTTCCACCGTCCATCCTGATCGCCAACTAACCCTTGAGTCATGTCATCATCGCAGGTTCATCCTAATCCACCATGCAGAATCACCCCTCCCATAACTTGTTGTCTTCCATCCTCTTTTCCTTTCCTCCATATAATACCGTTCCTCATTGTCAATTCGCAGCCTTAACCTCCTTCGTCATCTCGGGCGCCTTCCCCTTCTCCTGTGACCCCTGCGCAGCCAGCTCATCTCTCTCCTTCTGCTCCTTACTCTTTGTCAAATTAAGCAGCCAATGCTCCCCCTTATCGGGCAAGCTGACTTGTGGCTTCTCCCACAGCTTCGCTTCCTCGCTCTCCCTCTCCACTCGAGTGACGGTCGCTTCTAACAGCTTCTCCTTCCGGGGGGGTTCGATTTCTTCGACGGGGATTTGCACGATGTTGGCGGCGCCGCCACGCCCGATGTGTACTTCTGAGGCTGCTTCGTGGCGGGGACGCCTAGATAAACCAGTTAGCAAGGGCATCTTGGGAGGAAAGCTGGGATGGGCCAAGGGTGAGCGTAGAACAAGGTGGGGGAGGGCAGAGGTACGGACTAAGGAAACGGAAAAGCGACATACGAAGTAACATCCTGTGCGCGTCTTGCATCCTCTGGGTCGGTGTTCTTTGTCATGTTGCCGGTGCCACCGCGGCCAGTGGTGAAGAAATTCATTTTGAGGGTTGGAGTGACGAGCTCGTCGGGAGAGAGCATTGGGGATGGGTGGTCGCTGATGTTACCTGAATTGCATTAGTGCTGATTGATTTGATTTTTGATTGCCACTGCTGGACAATGGCAACTAGTTCGCAGGATGAAAAACATACCAGCACCACCGCGACCTTGGGGGATATGTTTTCTTGGCTCTCTCGTTGGCGAGACCAAAGCTCTCGCCTCCTTCGAATCGCTCTCACTGCTATCGCGATTCCTCTTTGGCAGCCTCGAACGCGTTCGGCTGAGTATTCTGTCCAACATGTTGGCGTCTGTCGTTGCTGCGTTTCCTTCTGAAATGCGACTATTCCGGTGATTCTTCGTTGAGTCCACGGTATGCGACAAGTCTCAATCCTCGCTGTTCGGTGCAATTGTGTTCGATCCGATCGCAGGGCATGGTAGGCGGTTCTAGCATTCGATTTTATAGGTGAAATTGACGGAAATGCGGTGAGGTGATGTTCGCGTGCTCGAGGCTATGCGTTCTTCATTCACTTCTGGTGCGCTCAAAGACGCAGCTGTCAACGCCCCCCCCCCCCCCC